>Ga0123341_1003751_pt1 | contig 13145 bp, 8 predicted proteins | sample Turbeapinknodule_FD_89959 | JGI IMG/M metagenome (GOLD analysis project Ga0123341, IMG submission 89959) | Root nodule microbial communities of legume samples collected from Mexico - Turtle bean Mexico pink nodule | ecosystem: Host-associated > Plants > Roots > Nodule | place: Mexico: Nepantla... | reverse complement strand
TTTTTCCTTGAGGTTCCAAAATCCACCACATCTTCCATGCTTCCAAACTCAAGCCATTATGTGAAAATGATAAGGAGTTGTAGTTACCCACTCTCTGTTGACAACCAACCTAAAGTCCTATGAGTGTAGTGGCTTCCAAAATTGAAGGCAACACACCACAAGAGGATATTTTAGGCAATTGTTTCCTGCACCCAATGATTTTTGAACCTGCACTCAATCAACTTTTAAAATTCCAAAATTGTTTTTTCATTTGAGAATTGAAAATTCAGAATTAAAAAATACATTCAGAAAAAAGAAATCTCGAAGATAACTTTTGTGCTCTAGAAATAAAACTCAAAAGTAGAATTGGAAAATCAAAATTTGATTCCAAAAAAGCAATTTAAGAATACCAAAAGTTTATTCCAAAATAGAAATTCTAAAAAACAAAATCCAAAAACATATCATGGAAAATTTCGGGATCCAAACAATTCATTATTTGTGGGAATGAACCTCCAGAGCTTTATCTGAACCAACAGATCAACTATTTGCTCCTTTCATGTCTGTTCTTTTAGTTTCACAGAAAACAAGAATTTTGAAAACGGTTCCCAACAGTGAATTTGTCCACAACCTCAAGGTTTTGGAGCTGCTCCCGACACAATACCACTGTAATTGCACCCACACTAGTAGCATTTCTCGATAATTTTCTGTAATATCAAATAACAACAAGACGGAAGTGTGACTGCAACAACAATTAAACACCTTGACATATAATAACAATCTTCTCCAAATAAACCAACTTATCTTCTCTAGCTTTTATTGGCACTGACAAAGTCTGGAGTAGGGTTGAGAGCTTGGTGCTGCTTTCTTTAACTATTTTATTGATTCATCAACTTAGAGGGCCAAAATTTCTGCATGTGTTCACCACTCACCACCCCGTCACCCAACCTCGGCAAAGCAACAGCACCAGTCTCAACCCCAAGTAGCACAGTCAGTGCCGCATGGAAACTAGAGCAGAACACAAACCTTTTTTTTTATTTTCCAAAAATACAATGTCATTCCCAGAAAATGAAGGCGAACAAAACATTTAATAAAAAGAATGTCTTAAATCCTCAAAAACGAAGAGAAGAACACAGAAGTGTGACAGCAACAGCAATTCAACACCTTGGCACATAATAACAATCTCCTCCGGATAAACCAACTTATCTGCTCTAGCTTTTATTGGCACTGACAAAGTCTGGAGTAGGGTTGAGAGCTTGGTGCTGCTTTCGTTAACTATTTCATTGATACATCGACTTAGAGGGTCAAAATTTCTGCATGTGGTCACAACAACTCACCACCCCTCTACCCAACCTCGGCAAAGCAGCAGCACCAGTCTCAACCCAAGCCGCACAGTCAGTGCCGCATGGAAACTAGAGCAGAACACCAACCTTTTTTTTTCATTTTCCAAAAATACGAATGTCATTCCCAGATGGTGAAGGCAAACAAAATATTTAATAAAAAGAATGACTTATACCCTCAAAAAGGAATAGAACAAGACGGAAGTGTGACTGCAACAACAATAAAACACCTTGACACATAATAACAATCTCCTCCGGATAAACCAACTTATCTGCTCTAGCTTTTGTTGGCACTGACAAAGTCTGGAGTAGGGTTGAGAGCTTGGTGCTGCTATTGTTAACTATTTTATTGATTCATCGACTTAGAGGGTCAAAATATATGCATGTGGTCACCACTCACCACCCCTTCACCCAACCTCGGCAAAGCAGCAACACCAGTCTCAACCTCAAGCCGCACAGTCAGTTAAGCATGGAAACTAGAGCTGAACACCAACTCTTTTTTTTTCATTTAAATACGAATGTCATTCCCCGAAGATGAAGGCAAACAAAACATTTAATAAAAAGAATATCTTATATCCTCAAAAGGGAATAGAAAAAGATGGAAGTGTGACTGCTACAACAATTCTACACCTTGACATATAATAACAATCTCCTTCGGATAAACCAACTTAGCTTTTATTGGCACTGTCAAAGTCTGGAATAGGGTTGAGAGCTTGGTGCTGCTTTTGTTAACTATTTTATTGATTCATCGACTTAGAGGGTCAAAATTTATGCATATGCTGTCATTAGAAAATGAAGGCGAACAAAACATTTAATAAAAAGAATGTCTTATATCCTCAAAATCCACTACCTCATTTTAGATTTTGAGTTCACCAAGACATATATATAAGTACAAGGCACAAATACACTCAAATATTTTAATTATTTAATTGTGAATTCCACTTTTTATTGATTAAGTTAATTGTTTTTTAGTTATTCAACAATCTATCTCCATTGAAGGATAAAGATATACAAGCCATTAGCTTCATTTTTTTAAGTGTTCATGATCAAATGTAAAATTTGTTAGTTTATATAAATATACATAGAATGTTATAATTTATTTTTTTTTTACAATGTTTTTTGGAAAACCTATAAAAATGACAATTCTCATAGTTTTCTCAACTTTTACACCAAATCACCTCCAAAATTCATCAAACCAACTTCTAAATCTACCTTAGGCAATCCGCAACCAAAACATAGAAAGAGTTTCCTAAAAAGACTAAAGAAAACAACCTAGAACAATCACCTTGCATTCTAATGGTTTTCTCAAGTTTTACGCCCAAATCACCTCCAAAATTCATCAAACCTAGTTCTAAGTCTTCCTTAGGCAATCTGTAACCAAAACCTAGAAAGTTTCCTAAAAAGACTAGGGAAGACAACCTAGAACAATCACCTCACATTCTAATAGTTCACCCAAACCAACGCCAATATTCATCAAAGCTAGTTCTAAATCTTCCTTAGGCACTCCGTAACCCAAAGCTAGAAAGAGTTTCCTAAAAAGACTAAGGAAGGTAAGAACAATCACCTTGCATTCCAATAGTTTACTCATTTTTAAACCAAAATCACCTCCAAAATTCATCAAACCTACTTCTAAATCTTCCTTAGGTGATCCGTAACCAAAATCTAGAAAGAGTTTCTTTCCTAAAAAGACTAAGGAAAACAACATAGAAAATCAACTTGCATTCTAAAAACTTTCACAACTTTTTCACCCAAATCACTTTCAAAATTCATCAAACCTACTTCTAAATTTTCCCCCAAAATTCATCAAAAACTAGAAAGAGTTTCCTAAAAGGACTACGGAAGACATTCTAGAAGAATCATCTTATATTCTAATAGTTTTCTCAACTTTTACACCCAAATCAAATCCAAAATTCATCAAACCTAGTTCTAAGTTTTCCTTAGGCAAACCATAACCAACACCTAGAAATAGTTTCCTAAAAAGACTAAGGAAAACAACCTAGAACAATCACCTTGGATCCTAATAGTTTTCTCATCTTTTACACTCAAATCACCTCCAAAATTCATCAAACCTAGTTCTAAATCTTCCTTAGGCGATCCATAACCAAAACCTAGAGAGAGTTTCCTAAAAAGACTAAGGAAGACAAGAAAGAACAATCATCTTGCATTGTAACAGTGTTCTCAACTATTACACCCAAATGACCTCCAAAATTCATCAAACCTACTTCTAAACCTTCCTTAGGTGATTCTAAACCTTCCTTAGGTGATCCGTAACCAAAACCTAGAAAGAGTTTCTTGAAAAGACTAATGAAGAAAACCTAGAACAATCACTTTGCATTCTAATTGTTTTCTCAACTTTTACAACTAAATTACCTCCAAAATTCATCAAACCTAGTTCTAAATCTTCCTTAGGCGATTCGTAACCAAAACCTGGAAAGAGTTTCCTCAAAAGACTAAGGAAGACAACCTAGAACAATCACCTTTCATTCGAATAGTTTTCTCAACTTTTACACCCAAATCACCTCTAAAATTCATCAAACCTACTTTTAAATCTTCCTTAAGCGATCCGTAATAAAAACCTAGAAAGAGTTTCCTAAAACGGCTAAGGAAGACAACCTACAACAATATTTGATTGTGTCTACTCTAAGCTGGCAACTCCCTAATAAATTTGACTGAAATTAGAGATTGTTTCTATGAAATTGGTGAAAGTCATATCGCAAAACAATTGATTGGGAGCCAGGGAGCAAACTTAAACACATTCCAACCAATATTTGCACAACAAAAGTGTTATAAAAGGTTTTACCTCAAATTCGCACAAAGTGTTCTCAAGCTTCCTCAGACCACCAAAATCAGGAACTCCTTAGAGCTGGACCTTCAAAAACCAAATATTATAGTGAAGACCTAAACCAAACAACACACAAACAAAGAAATCGAGATGCAATATCATGTTTCAATTATACTAATGCTGGAGGGTCCCATTTTCTATTGTTTTGTTAAGCAGGGATTTACGTGTTCATTTAAAAAAAAAAACAGTTAATTTCTCCAGTATGAAATGCATATTTATTTAGGCATGAAATTTTAATATATAGAAGGGAGTTCTAAATTCAACACTTACCCTAATGCTACTTTCACTATTGCAAGCTTGTAGTCAGCATGGAAACAATTTCTCGGCCCAAAAAAATACTGCAATACAAGAAATCATTCATATATTATTCATCTATTTACCAAGATCTACAGGCTACAAAAGGATATTATTTAAGATCAGGAGGTGTGACGGATCAGTACCCATATCCACAAGAAATATGTTATTTGGAACGCATTCTGCAAGATTAAAAAAAAGAAAAGAGTTAGATACAAACATTAAGGAGTTTAAAATTCAAAACTCCAAAAATATTTCTCCCAGAAGATGAAGGCGAACAAAATATTTAATAAAAAGAATGTCTTATATCCTCAAAAAGGAATAGAATTTCATTTTCAAGGATAATTACCTATTCCATACCATTTCATTTTCCTCTTTTAATTTTTTATCCATCAAATTATTTTTAGGTATATTATTATTTAGAATGTAATTCCAGAAAATACTAAAATTACATCATGAAACAAATGCAGCCAAGATTTTAAATTGCTATTGTAACAAGAGTTGCAATTTCATCACAATACTTAATTCTACAAAACAAAAAATGTAGACAAATGCAAAGAACCCACAAATTGTGACATTTGGGCTATTACAATGATGATCGTGAATTGAATTAATAATAATTAGAAGACAAGAAAGGGAAGAAGATAGGGTACCAGAACTTGAACTTGGGGAGGCGGCAAACGAAGGGGGCGAAACTCGTCGTTAACGGAGGAGGGGAGTGTGGGGCCCTCATTGTCGAGAATCTCGGGGTCCACCTGAGAGGAGAGGAACCCGATCAGAAGGTTGAGAATGTATATTCCCAAACCGTGCGACACTAAGTAGAACCCTTCCACCAAGAACACGCGTTTATATCAGCGCCACCACCAACAACCCCACCCACCGCCGTCCCACGAGCGGCGTCCACTTGTCCAGCACGTGCTGGTACTGCCGCCACACCGTCAACTCCCACTGTGATATGACGGCTCTAATTGATCCTCCGGCGACGTCCATTGCTGGATGGACCCGCTTCGGTTTCATCTTGAGGGAGGAATCGAGATTCAATTCAAGGATTCAATCCTTGGCTTTCTTGGACCCGTTCTAATCTTCAACCCACAATTTTTTTTTTCACTTAAAATTCATCTTATAAATCCATGTAAGTTTATTCACATATTTCATAATGTTTTATTGTAGCTTTAGTCAATGTACAAACTAGTTAAAATAAAAATAAGAAATATAATATTTTAAATATAGTTATATTTTTCTTTTCTTAATTTTTATTTTAATGTTTTATCTTCAGTATTATTTATTTACGAATTTATATCATGTCATAGTTTTCTTAGATTTTCATTCATTATTAGACAAAATTTACTAACAAAGGCTAGCATAATTAGAAATGGATAACTAAATTATTTAACTACACCATAGAAAATATTCAATTTTTCATTATGTAGTGGAAAAAAATATTTCTTTACATTTTATGAATATTATGTTTACTTTTAACAAAAAAATTATAAAGAAAAATTGCAAAAATTAAACGATAAAATCAGAGAGACTAAAACAATTATTAAACCTATTAAGATGTTAATATATAATTCAGCAACAAATATTTTCCTTGTTTTGTTACTCCAAATTTTCAATCATTTCATTCAAATTTCATGGTGTTTACCAACTAAAATATTTGTCAGAGCTTTTTAGAGCATTAGAAGCTCAAAAAATTTAGATAGTTTATTTTATAAATTTCATTATGAGCTTATAAAGTCATAGTTCTTCATTTTTGTAAGATTTAAGTAATAATTATGCTAGACTAAAAGCACAGATAAAAATTAAATTGAAAAAGACAATAAAGAAGGTTGTGTAGTTTTATGTTTACTGTTTTTAACCCTAATGACATCCTCTAAAACCTCTTAATTATATGTTCTAAGAATAACAATAAACTTCCTCTTCAATATGCATGTTTTGTTTTATGTTCACTCACTGATATAATTACTGTAATAAGTCATTTGTATTTGTATTAAAGGATTGCTACAATAGAAAAAGAAAGTGAAATGATTACTGTATTTTGTCATATAATTTTTTTATTTTTCTTTGTTATAGCCTAAAGGATGAATTTAGTCCTCTCCGCCACTTTTGTTTTTACTTTCCAAAACCGAAAAATGATCATAATTACTCTCACCTTCTGATGTATAAAACTTTCTTCTGAGCAACTTTGTTTGTCAATTGTGACAGTTTGGCCGAGTGGTCTAAGGCGCCAGATTTAGGCTCTGGTCCGAAAGGGCGTGGGTTCAAATCCCACAGCTGTCATTTTTTAAATTTAATTTTTTGCCTTTATTAAAAAATAAATAAAAGGCTATTTTAACCTTGTTATTACGTGTGTGAGACAAACTTTTTTGTAAGAATTTTCAAAGAAAAATAGAATTAATGTTTTCACAAGTCAAAATTAATGTATACACAACCTAATTTGTAAAAAATTTCTCACTTAAGTTATTCAAGTTTTTATTTTATTGTTCCTCCTATGTATTTATTGTTTGTTTATTTATTTAGTTACAAAATTTTGACAGAAGTTAGTATGTTTATAATTATTTGTTCCAAAATTCACTTGTGACAGACAGGCTTAATAACATTCAGAGACAGCAGGTGCATATGTAAATAGCTATTTTAAATGAACCACGATGGGTTTGCACCAGAGATCCTACTAGTAAAGTCCCTTTACGTATATTGTGTAGAAGTAAAAATGTGTGCACCGAATGACATTAAGTAAAATTCAGCCTTAAACATTTTTAACGCGTCACACTTTTTTACAACCATGTGAAGATTGAAAAGCATCCCAAATACCTTCAAAGCGTAAGCTTCTGAAAAGCAAAGTTAAACATTCGCAAAACAATGCTAACAATTTATAACTTATAGAGCTAAAAGCGGCCCAAATAAAAAACCACTAGTACAAAGTTGTCAACATTAAATGAGTTGTCTTCATATGAAGGAATGTCAATAGAACACATAATTGCAGTAAAACGTTAGTTGTGGACAAAAACATTCATCGGTTCACTTGTTCATCCTTCGAGGGAAATATTTAAATCCAAATTTAGACTGGCAGGCTACAACTTCTGGAACCTCAGAGCAATTAACATGACAACTAAATATGAATGTCTCAAAACTGTACGGTTCCCCGAACCGATTTTTAAGAAATTACCATAGATTTACGAGGACCTGGCTTACGAGCATCCCTTTAATCTTCATTTCACCAAACAATCCAATATTTCATCTCCTGGCTACATTTTTTCGCTTATTCATAGAGGCTACCATTTTATGCAGCGCGGATATTTCAAAATCTTTCTGTGTCAGCTCTTTCCTCAATGATTCGATCTCCAATTCACTTTGCTTTAATCGTTGATTCAGTGCTTCAATCTCATTTGAATGGGCATCACTGCTTGGGGCATCATCCTCTTCAATGTTTTTATCTATCTTTGCTTTCTTTGGGGCATCATCCTCTTCAATGTTTTTATCTATCTTTGCTTTCTTTGGGGCATCATCCTCTTCAATGTTTTTATCTATCTTTGCTTTCTTGGAAACATCAACTGCCTCATCCGTTTGTAAAGCCCTCTTGTTAGATTGAATCCGGTCATTGGGTTCATCACTTACCATTTTCCGAACAAATAGAGTGGCAGACATGCCTGTACTTAGCCGAAATGTTACAAGTTTCTGTGGACGCCCATATGTATCCTGAGATAAAGTATATACATATTATTATGAGATAGATCAGTAATCCCGGAGTAAATAAATGTACTTCAGTAATATACGACTGCAATATTGGTTTATCAACAGAAGACTTGTCCAAAAAAATATCTTCCTTTCAAACATCTATTGGGACAAATGGGTTCAGGTATTATAGTGGAGAGTGAAATCCACATTTATGCATTTCATTGGCTCAGCTAATCAACAAGCAATTTAGTGATATCAAGTAACAGATTTGCACACCGTTATATATCATGTATGTACCTTTAATTGGCTTCCCTGGACATTTTTATAGGCCTTATCAGCCTCTTGTGGATTTTTAAAAACAGCTAAGGCAGAATAATGTCTTCCTTGACCATTCTTGGAATGCTGCAGCAGTTGCATCAGATGCATCAGATCTCAAACACAAAAAATAACCCAGAAACAGACTACCAACAAGATTACCGTGAGACAAATATAATTGTTTTCAAATTGAAGAGATTCACACTATTAAAATAATTACATATGAACCTCTTCATTAGAACATTGAAATAACCATAGAACACACTACCTGCAGTTCAGTTCTGAATTCTCCAGGAACAATGTTATGCAGTGCTTCAGTGTTTACAGTGGTTGGTATCTTGTGAAGAAAAAGCTTTGATGTATCACATTCTGGAACCTAAAACAATATAACAGTAATAGTATTGACCTTTAGTCGCCAATGAACATCATTACAACTACAATGTAATGGAGATGTATATGTCTGCTTACATGCTCTTGAGCCAATGAAATTGAAAATTCCCTATCAACACCATGTTTGATCTTTGCAAGAACAAGCTTCATTGCTGCACATGCATCATCTAGACAATTATGTGGAGCACCTTTTTCCCGAACACCACAACCCAACACAGCCTGTCACAACAATTGGTGATAAGCTATAAATCAAAGATCAATATTTGTCATTTCTGTGTTTATTGCACATGCATCATCTAGACAATTATGTGAAGCACCTTTTTCCCGAACACCACAACCCAACACAGCCTGTCACAACAATTGGTGATAAACTATAAATCAAAGATCAATATTTTTCATTTCTGTGTTTATTCTTCTATGTTGCTATAATTTTCTTGTGCAGGCCTGGATGATGAAATATCTTAAATTTCAAGACATAAGCCATCACAAATAAACATCATTCCTCCAAAAGATATGTGATCATTTCTCATAATACTTCATAAATTATGTTTTGTAATGGAGAACCTTAATTTTTGCATATAAAATATTTGCCACTTTACCTGACATAAACTATTCAAAGAAGGTCTTCTGTGCATAGATCCATCCGAGGATTGGAAGATAAAGGAAGTATCAATGACTCTGACATGATCAAGCTTCAGCGCTGCAAACAACTGGCATTAGTATAAAAAATAGAATCACAAAAAATAATTCAACGGAGCTAGTCCCTTCATATACTCAAAATCTAGCAGAAGGTTTTAAGACACAGCAAAGTAAACTAAAACGTTTATCAAACTTACCACGTAGATCATTATGCAAACTGTGACCCACTAATATGGTTCCTTTTGATAACAACTTCTTCATGGATTTCTATAGAAGTACAAGACATATCTTCATTAGAAACATGAAAGGACTATAAAAAAACAACAAAGGAAACCACAAAATACCTGTATATCAGCCAAGGAGCAAGTCACTGCCTCTAGATCTTTAGAACAGACACCAGTGATCTCTGTTCTGTAGTCCACAATATTTTGGTCAGGTTTTACAAATTCATTTAGTTTGGCCTGAAAAAAAAAGTTCAGAAAATTATCTATCTATAACCGGAAAAGGAGAATGATTTTAAACACAGTTATGTGAAACCCTTTTTTGGGAGGGTATGTAATAGAGGGAGTGTGCATAAATTACCTCTAAATTATGGTCTACCACACAGACTTTAACTACCGCTTCTGTCCCATCTTCACAAAGAACCATTTCACAATCAACAGCAAGCATTGTAGTAGACTTCATCACCTTGGGTTTGTTTTTAACATTTATAACTATCCACCCCTTCAAATCCACATCAAAAGGAACATACACAATACATCAGAATAACTATTGAGCCCTTCAATTCAGGTCCAGATGATTGTAACAAACCTCATCAATTGATGGAAATGAATAGTCCAATGGATATAACGGATGCTGCAGAGTTATTTGAACTAGCCTCTGTGCAGCAAACATCAGACGTTAGAAAATTTATAGTAATTTTTTTATAAATACAGATTGATTTGAAAACAATGTTCATACCCATTATCAATTACACAACCCAGTAAGAAGAAAAAGTATAATTATCAGCAAAAAGTAATATCAGAATATCTGATTTTGCTGAATCATAGAGATTATGCATCATGCCACTATCAATTGCAGTCTCTTTAATTTAGTAGGCTTTAGTTCTACATTCAGATTTGTTTGCAGCAACAAGAAATATTTAACTTGGGAGCCAATTTCAAATTGGCATTTAAATATAAAACAGGAAAACGATAACTCAAAAAGGTATAAGTTTAGAAGTATGTAAAAAGTAATTCAAGAATAAGGCAGAAGGTACATGTGAATAGTACTTATTTAGAACCAAGGTTCTTAGAACCAGTCCAGTCACTGAAAGATATGGGATTAAGGTTTAACCCAGAGTTCAACCGATATCAAACTGGATTCAATAAATTATTATCATTTTATTTTTTTAATATAGAAATACAATATACAAAGTAGTGTTAATAAAAAAAGATTATATATATATATATATATATTTACAAAATTAAAATTTAAGTGTCATAAGTCATAGAATAGCATACAACAAAAGTAAGTTATATATGAAAGCAAACAAGTCTAATACATCATATTTAAGTTCAACAATAACAAATAAAATCCATTAGTAACTACAACTCTCTTAAAAAGAACAGCTACAACAAAAAGAACACATGTTTTTAGAACCAACCAGTTGAACCTCCCAAACCACTAGTTATCCTGGTTTTCCCATTCATGGCGTTGGACCAAACACTAGGCCGGTACCTGATTTAACTGGTTAAACCGCCCAGTCCAGTTTTGACAACATTGATTGGAGCAATCTCAGATGAAATTGAATAATAATTTTCAATCACTTAAAGAAATAACAACAAAGGGTTGGTAGAAAGCCCAAAACACATGCTGCGAGTATAACTTTTATGTGAAGGAAACTCAGTCTTCAATAGAAAACTTACAAAATGAAAACAAAAAAGTGTTTACTAATATTTGAGTCATAACTGAAGTAAAATAACATTAACACTTACTACTATAATCCAGGAAAGAAAGTTTAACTACAAATCTAAAACAATATTTTAGCAGAACAATCACCATTAAAATGTACCTGCTCCGGGGACTCATGGGATTTATCTTTCAGTCGCTCCAACATGTATTGGTTTGCATGATGTCGCATGATGTTATCAAAAAACTGAACACAAAGGAGAAATAAATGAAACTCAAATGTTTTGAGTGTATGTGCACATATTTTTGGTACCGAAATGTTATTTACCTTCAAATCTTCCTCCTCCGAAAAAGACTTTAGAAATGTAGCCAATAACTCATGGGGTCGCTTTGATGGATCACTCAAATTGGACCCAAACCTTCTGTCATGAGTGTCCAAGAATTCCTTCCAGTCTCCAAGCTTACCCTTGAGGCCTCTCTTTTGTACCAATTTTACAATATCAACCAACACCTACCCACATGGAAGCACTGGTTATATTTCTGGGACAGAGAAGATAGAAGGAAAAAGAAGGAAAGGGAAAACAAAATACTAACAAAACAATCACGATATTTCATCACCCATTTAAACTAGCATTCATATACATCTAAAAGTCTCACAATGTATTATAATTTATCTATTTATCTATATATGACTACTGATGACATCACTAGCTTTTATTATCATCACCTACAGCAAAGAAGTTGCAAAACATTTTGGCAAACATACGAGTCTAAAACTAATTACTAATTCTCTATGAACTAACTCACTAGGTTCGCATCAAATGTAGTCTTTCATCTATTATATAAGTATTAAAGCATAGGCATCTAGTCCAATGATTTCATCACCATTGAAACAGCGACAGGAAACACACAACTCAAACTAAGATACACAAGAAAATTCTTTCTAAGCTGTTTTTTAGCTAAACTAAGAGTGTATAGCACGACTCTCAAATCCCCCTTATTATTTAACACAGTCTGTTAAAAACCTAGTATTTGGAAGTGACCTTGGGCTTCAACTCATTCATGCCAAAACATACAACCTAGTATCCCCATTAAAATTCACCACCTAAAATATTCAATTGATTCCACAGCACTACGTTCAAAATACTAAACAACTAAGGAAACTTAAAAGCAAAAACAAACGCACAAATTGAACTGTTTTTTCAAAGGCGTTGGAATCAACAGAGAACAAAGAAACAAACACGCTTGAAGCGTTGACGAAGGAAGCTTACCTTCTTGTCTGCAATGTCTATCTTGTCTTCCATGTTCTGTTGCTGCGAAGAAGTGGCGAACTCGTTGCAGAACAGCGTCCAAGCATATATAGCGCGCGACTCTAGGTTTTCAGGGACTGTTTCCGCTGGTTCAGGGCTTTTACAATTTTTCCCCCTCTTTTTATTATTATTTTTATTCACAGATATGGTACATTTTTTGTTACAGTATTTAAACAGTAAAAATAACCACGTTCTGCTTATTCTATTATTCTCTTTATTTTAATTTTTTAGTTTTTAACTATATAATTATTTTATATTATCTATATCCAAGTTATTATCCATAAAAATATCAATATTATAATCTGTTTTATATTAATCAATATCCACATTACCATATAAATTAGAATTATAAGAAGTAAAATTCTCTCAGTTCTAAATTTTGAATTATAAGTCCACATTCTTTATATTTTTTTATTTGTTTTTTTAGTTTTTACAGGTATATATTTGTAGTAAATAGATAAAATAATATTTTAA
>Ga0123341_1003750_pt1 | contig 13147 bp, 12 predicted proteins | sample Turbeapinknodule_FD_89959 | JGI IMG/M metagenome (GOLD analysis project Ga0123341, IMG submission 89959) | Root nodule microbial communities of legume samples collected from Mexico - Turtle bean Mexico pink nodule | ecosystem: Host-associated > Plants > Roots > Nodule | place: Mexico: Nepantla... | reverse complement strand
TGCCAGTTATATCCTAATGCACTACCTAATATGTTAGTGTCTCGATTCTTTAGGGTATATACTCAATGGCGATGGCCAAATCCAGTCATGCTTTGTGCTATTGAAGAAGGATCTCTTGGACTACCAGTTTGGGATCCTAGAAGAAATCCTAAGGATAGATATCATCTAATGCCTATAATTACCCCTGCTTATCCTTGCATGAATTCTACATACAATGTGACATCAAGTACATTGCGTGTTATGTCAGATGAGTTTGGGAGGGGAAGTGAAATGTGTGAGGTATGGTTTCATGATTTTAAGAATGTTTCTTAAAAAATTCTGGAAAAAACTCAATCGAGCAATCTAGTTCATTGTTTACAAATATAATGTTTAGAAATCGAAACAAATTTAGTTCAAAATTGTTTCTCTTGTTTTTTCCCATTAACTGTATGGGGGCTTCACCATTGTCCCAAGATGGTTATATGGGACAGTTATACTGTCTTCAAGTTAGATTTCCCATGATCAGATGATTCGGCAGTCGGACAGTTATTATATTGAAGCTATGCTAGATATCTAGGGTGAAATTAACTTGTTTGATAAGTTTGCATATACTTTTGAATTATAGGTAATAGATAAGTTTATATTTTTATCAAAATAAAATACTTTTTCCAGTATTAAAGTTTTAGTAAAAGGAGTGGTTGTTGATCCATGTTAGATGAGATAAGTCTTGGAAGTTGGTTGGTTGCTTGAAGTTTTCATAAATGGAATGAATGTCGATATTGTGGAAGCAACAGTACCCTGTGGAAATTGATATGTTATGGCTTTGATTTTGTTAAATATAAATTTTTGGTATATCCTATAGTTTTTTTGTGATGATGATTGGATCACATCAGTTTTATGTTTCTGGTATTTGTAGGCTATGGAGGCTAGCAAGGCCGATTGGGATACTCTTTTTGAGCCTTGTCCCTTTTTTGAATCTTACAAGAATTATCTACAGATAGACATAACGGCAGAGAATTCAGATGACCTCCGACAATGGAAAGGCTGGGTTGAATCTCGTCTCCGCCAATTAACATTGAAGGTAAGACACTGTATAATTTATTTATTTTTTGTTAAGTCACATTTTCTTCTTCTCAAGAGGTTGCATAAAACTGTGTATTGTCTGTTTCCAATTCATATATAACTAATTTGGCTGTTCTTAAAACTTCTAGATTGAGAGGCACACTTATGGTATGCTTCAATGCCATCCACATCCTGGTGAATTCTCAGACAAATCTAGACCTTTTCATCACAGTTACTTCATGGGTCTGCAGCGTAAGCAAGGAGTTCCAGTGAATGAAGGTGAACAGTTTGATATAAGGCTAACTGTTGAAGAATTCAAGCATTCTGTTAATGCTTACACACTATGGAAAACTGGAATGGATATCCATGTGTCTCATGTGAAACGCCGCAACATACCTACATACATATTCCCTGGTGGTGTCCGACCTTCCTGCCCAGCAAGGAGCTGCAAGTTGGAGCCTCAAGGAGGTAAAGGAGCTGCAGTTGGAGCAGATGATATGAAGAAGAGAAGGAAATCAGAGGATGACGTGGATAATAATTCAAAGAATTCCAAGTCCCCTGTATCTTCACCTCTCCCCAGCAGGGAAGTTTATGAAGATACGACTCCTATTAAATTGGATGAATCAGAAGTCAATGGTATTGACGGACAAAAGAGCAAGAAACTTTGTCTGAGATCTCCAGGGGAGATTCCTTCTGGGGATAGTGAAACCAATGGATTTGTAACAACCAACCAACTAGTGAACCCTATTATTGCTGCTACTGATACATCTAGTTCTAAAGAAGAAGAAAATCTAGCCATTGAAAAGATTATGTCCGGTCCTTATGATGCACATAAATCCTTTCCAGAAGAACCTGAAGAGCTTGAAGATGAAACTCGGTATAGAAATCAAGTCAAAGATACTGGTGGGAACATAAAAAATAACGTAACTGAATCTTTAGTCCCAAAGCCTGGAGTGGCAGAAGAGCCAATTGTTTATATGGAAACTAGTTCAACTCGTTTATGCTCCTCTGAGGGATTGGAGGAGCTTGAGGTTAGCTTCCTTTTATGCTTCAAAATTCAGAAAAATTGGTTAGATTCTTCAATAAAATATGCAGCAATTTTAAATTGTAGATATCATATCCCTAGCTTGCTATTTTATGTACCGAAGTTGCTCAAAAGTCAGTCCAATCTGCACAGGAACTGATTTGTTGGACTTGTTTTCATAATCTGCCTTATGTAGTACATATGCATGCACAATGTCTGGTTCCTTCTGTTGGTTGTACTTTTGTATTACTATATTCTAGAGAGAATCTGCTTGCAATTTTTTTCCAATGTTATGTAGTACGAGTAACAACTGCATGATATATGTTAGTATACAAATGTTTGATGAGGTTATCTGGGTCCATATAGATAATAGATAGTGTCCGGATATCTTGACACACTCCCATGTGGCAAACTCCCTCTTGACAATTGCCAATTTGGGATTTGTTTTTAATGAGTTGTGGCGCCTGAATGGTTTCAAAAAATTGGAGGTATTGGCATAGGACAATTTGAAATTGAGTTTTGGTCTATTTGGGTTGTTTCTTGGTTTCATCTCTAGGGATTGTCCATCCTCTTCTCTGATTTCGTTCCAGCAGCATTGAAGGTGGTGGGTTCATTGCGGAGTTCTAGTTTGGTGTGGTCTGGTGTATTGCTTGGTGCGTGGTTGATGTTTGTTCATGTTGCTGCTGTGGTGGTCGGTTTTGGGCTGTTTGTTGGTAGTTGTGTTGTGGTCACCCAAACTAGATAACCATGATGATAAGATGAAACCAGCTAGTGACTAGCAGTAGAAATTAGTATTGTGCAAAATAAAAAACTTAAATGACCAAACCACATCTGCAATACTGCAGGAGTTAAATACATGGGAAATGTAAAGACTTTATATTGTCCTCTATCATGTTCTTAAAGGATGCCACGTCACAGTTGTTTTCTGGGTGTTAAATTGCATGAATCTGATAGGTTCATTTCTGAATTTAGATGAGAGTGTCAATTTGTCATTTTCTTCCACATATTCTAAAATATGCATTTGATACTTATTTTATTTCTTGATGAATTCTGTTCAGTACAGCAGCATTGAATGTATGAAAATAGCAAAGTTATTTTACCATGCAGTAGCATGCGGTTCTGACCATTCTTTTTTCTCTCTTCACTTGTCTTTCTTCCTTTTGGCAAAAGCCCGCTGAGCTAACAGCACCATTGTTAACCGTGCCTCCTGCTCCTGCACTGAAGAAGCCTCTTATCAGGTATATAATATCCGCTATTAATATTCTACTTGTCCTGGTTTCCAAACTCCTACTTGTACTTGAGACTTATTTTGGTTGAGTCTTTATTTTGTTCTGGTTGACTCGTTATTTTCAGGTTGAACTTCACTTCCTTAGGAAAAGCTGCTGACAAGAGTTCTTAGACACTTCAAACTTAATCTGCAGCTATCTGATTTGTGTAAAATTGACATTTCGAGTTCCTCCTTTATTTATTATGATGCAGTAAATAAACCTGAGCTAGAAAAGCGATCAAATTTTCTTTGATATGTACGTGAGAATATGTTGCACCGGGAAAATAAATACAGATTTTGATAAGTTGTGTGTAGTCTATGTATATTATTAGCATGAATGTTTCTTGGATGAGGAAACCCCAAGTGTCAGACCGACTAGAAATAGTTATAAAATGCAGCATGTAAGTGTAATAATCTTCATTTCACAAACCAGTTTACAAGTCGATTTTCTAAGATTTAGTTAGATTTAAACTACTATAAGATCTTGCACATTAACTATTACACTATCAACAAATTGACTAAAATTTTATGAATTATTTTTTTAAGTACACTTTTTTGTGTGCATGTGTTTAGTTTATTTTATTCTCGGTTTTTAGATCATATGATTTTATTAATTTATTTTGAATCATGATTTGAAATTTATTATAAATTATAAGATTTATAATGAATAAAATTGATAATTTTAAGTAAAAATAAGCGACATGAGAAAAAAAAATATTAAAAATATCGGGTGTATAAAAAATGAAGTTAATTGAAGTGTTCAACTTATAAAAGCAAAACATAGTCATAAAAAAATAAATTGCTATTTTGTATATATAAATTCTACATTCTAATCTTATATTCTTGTTCAACAAGTTTAATATAATGTCACTTAAAGCTTTAATAAAAAGAATGGAAGTTGAAGATAACAAACTTTTGGAGGCTATTTTTGTTTGGAGTTTTTTCCCCTAACTTTTCAGCTTCTCTTATTTTTATCTCAGAATCCCTCGAGAATACTTAAGCACTTGGTACCATCGTGTTAAAGTGTTAACAATGATGATTATCTGAATAAATGTGGAATAAATTTTAATAAAATATAGACAAGAATAAAGGAAGAAGAAAATGTTTTTAGAAGATAAATTTTACAATTACAAAATATTAACCCCAAGAGTTCTTCTGTAAGCATATTAAGTTATGCTTCTCATTATTAGTTAATTTATAAAATAAAAAGTAAACTATATGTCTTCTGATATGCCACTTATTTTCATTAAATTAGCAATAAATGACAAAGAAAAAAAATCATTAAATGGTAGCTTCATCATATATCACACATAATAAATATTCTAAAACTCTAACCGTATTTCATGTTCTATATTAGTATATATTTACCACTGTGATATCCGACATTGAGGACATCAAGATAATGGTCCTAATGGGTGTGTTAGACAAAACAATTAGAGATATTGAATTAGAAAGAGAGAACTGTAAGGGAAAAGTACTAGTATACAAAATGATCCCTGCATAATATATTCAAATAAAATCATAACTGTAAAACAACCTATATACCCAAGAGACTAAAAACTTCTGAATGTTTGACTTCAATGCCGGAACTAAAGATCTAGGAGAAGAATCCCCACAATTCCCCATTCCAACCAAAGCTTTACTGAAATGGTTTAACAATCCAGCCATTTCTCCTTCACAAGCCATGGATCAGTCAATTTTCACTGATGAGTAGATTAGTTTTATGAACCAGAAGCATGAATAGAAACCAATTGTGCCAGTCACCACGAAGAATCCATATGAAAGAAGCAGCATGTATCCAAAATACAAGACTCCAGATACTTGTTTTGTGATCTCAAGCTTTGTGAAAAAGTAAAATGCAGCATACAGGAAAAGGTAGAGGGCAGAGGAACCAGAAGTCAGATATGACCTCCACCACCAATGGTAGTCCTCACTACACAGCTGGAAGTAGCAGAGAACTATTGTGATCTCAGCACAAGTAACAATGAGGATGATGAACACAATGAACAGGAAACCAAATATATAATAAAATTGATGTAACCAGATTGACGTGAGAATGAAGAAAAGCTCAATGAAGACAGCACCAAATGGGAGTATGCCTCCTATTAGAACAGAAAAGACTGAGTTCATGTACCAAGGCTGGTCTGGGATCTGCCTAGCAATCTTGTTTGTCTTTACAGGATCCTCAGCCAATGGCGTTTTATAACCAAAGTGACCACCAAGAAACACAAGTGGGACTGAGATGCCAAACCATAAGAATACAAGAGCAAACATTGTACCAAATGGGACAGCCCCAGAAGACCTCTGGCCCCAGATTAGAGCATTTAACACAAAGAAAATTGAAAAAGCAATGGCAGGAAACATAAATGCTGTCTTGAGAGCAATTTTTTTCCATTCGGGTCCCTTGAACATTTTATAAAGACGCCCTGAAGAGTAGCCACCACCCAGTCCCATAAGGACCCAGAGCAAGAGCATGGCAGTCATTAACCCCCCTCTGTTTGAGGGAGACAAGAATCCAAGTGCGGCAAAGATCATGGTGACAAGAATCATTCCAAAAAATTGAACACCAGTTCCAACATATACACATAGTAGATCTGAGTTGGAAGGAGACCTGAAAACATCCCCATGAACAAGCTTCCACCCTGACTCTTCCTGAGCTTCTTCCTGAGTCTCTAATTGATTGTACTTAGAGATATCTCGGTAAAGTGTCCTCAACATTATCATAGCCACCATGCCCGATAGGAAAAGTACAATCATTAAAGAATTAACAATCGAAAACCAATGAATTTGATCATCAGCCATCAGTAGATAGGAATCCCAGCGAGATGCCCACTTCAAATTACTTTCCTACAAAATATACAGATTTAAAGAAGAAATGAACATCAAAACTCAATTCTCCCATGCACCCTTATTTCATTGCCATGAACAGCGCAACTAACCTGGAACTCAACATCATAGGTAAAAATAATCTCTTTTTTGTCTTCCACCTCTTGAGGAAGCTCAGAGCCTGAGACTAACTTTTTTGCATGAGGATCACATGTAGTTAAGCGCGTGCCATTATCCCATTCACCTTCATATCCATGCTTTACGCTGTATTCATAGGAGTAATTTCAACTTACAACTATTATTAACTAGACTTTTGGTTTGAAAAAAACATATTTTGTTTCTTGTTTCAAAGGGTTGGGTAAGAAATAATAGAAGTAACTTTTTATTGTCTTTCGTTTTCAATTTGTCCAGTGTATAAAATTCAGAAAATAGGAAATAAAGAAAAGAACAATTGTTTTCTCAAATCAAACGATGGATGAAACCAATTAGGAAAGAGACATAATACAACCTGAAAGGCTTAACCTCAAAGCCTACAATCCTCGAAGTCTCTGTCACTGGATCTCTGTGATACTTAACTATAAATGTTAAGTGGTTGTGGACAAAATGCTTTTCATCCTTGTTCTGTCAACATTTTTGTTTGAAATGTCAAAATAAAATACAAACCAATGACAAAAACAAAGGTCATTAAGCTAGCACACTTACACCAGCATACTGTCCTTTAAGGCCAACGAGGAAGCCATGCAGATACACCAAGGAAGACTCATGGTCAGGTCGTCTTAGTGGGACAACCAAAGGAAGATTGTCTAAAATCCTGCAACATTGAAAGTATACAAGAGAAGACATTTTTTTGTCAGGTAAAATGGCTAAGCAAAATACAACGTCATCAGTGACTCACATGTTAACTCGATATTCATCATCTATCTTTTCCTTGAACTCTTTGGCTGATTTTTCATCGAGAGTTAGCCGACAAACAACATTGCACATCTGGGGTTCTCTCATTTTGAACTTGAAGAATAAAACTGTTTCAGTATTTCGTAATTGTACATACTAAATGGTACATGGAAGAATGATGCAAAAATTAAACCAACCACGTAAGGAGAGTTTTCTATTCGGTCACCCCTAAGGACTTCCCCAAGATTCTCTGCACTGTCAACAATGTGATCTGGATGACAATAAGGCAGTGAATAGTAGGAGTAAGGAAGCTGTGTTTTTGTGGAAGATAGTTTGTTCACTTTCACCCTCAACAGATCCCCCTGTCACCAATGAACAACATAGGATGTTTTACGCAAAAGTATGATTAGAAAAAACTATTCTGATCAATGAACATTAATTGCATCATGAGAATAATCTGTGAAGTGTCATTTACGTCAACATTACTTTGGAAAATAAAATGTGTAAAACAGTCATGGAAAGGAAAATATTCATGCACAAGCAATCTCATCACCGTTGCAACTAATCAATAATACAATCACGTGAACTGCAAAATTTAGATTCTTCAGTATTTTGGATAACGAAAATTATAAAAAAGAAAGTGTAAACGATATCAAGTAAAAAGGACTGCCACAGGAACACGTTCACTTCTGGTTACAAAGAATTTTATACCCAGATACCATAATGCTCGGATCTCTCAAACCAACGTTGAATGTTCCAACAAGCAAAAAAAAACATCATCATTGGCCAACTTTTAGAACTGAATAAGGATCTTAATTAACAAAGCCAGAAAATAAAAATCATACAATGGTGGTTTGACCACAAATTCAAAAGAAAGAACGAAACTGAAAATTCAACGACGACACAAGCAGTTTTTGAATGAAAAAGGTAAATGACCTTATGGAAATCCTCGGGTGCAACACCAGGAAGGTAAAAACAAGTTCCGAAATGGACACGAACAAGTAGCAGCAAACACACAGAGATCCATAGACCCAGATTGCGTGCGAGAAGCTCTCTCGCCATGGTTTCAAACAACGTAGATCAACGTACCCTTCTCTCTCTCTCTCTTTCCTCGTTCTCTTCCTCTTCCCCTCGTTCCTCGTACTAGTTTGCCTTTCAAGTTTTCTTGCTTTGTTCGTTACAAAACGATGTTTTAGTTGTTGGACCAAAAATTATGTGGCCATTTGTACGTTTTTCTATCATAATGTAATAACTATTCTCGTATGTAAAGCCGTAAAAATTAACATATTTTTCTATGCAGTTTCGGGTACGTGGGTGGTAATTTTGTCTTATTCAACAAAAAAATTGCTAAAATTTTCCAGATATGATTTTCGAAATAAATAATGTGATGTTTATTTGGTTCAAACACTTTGTAATAAATTTCTATCCATTTAATCTTTGCCCTTGACCGAAAATAAGTAGTTATTGATTGTTCATATATACAAATAGCACCCTAAGTTGATATATTCACTCCAGATAAGAACTTACACATTTTTATGAGTTATCCTTATATAAAGAATATGGTGGGAAAAACTTCGACAAACACTTCTTTTCGGTAACTATATGTCCAAACAAAACATATAATACACAAATATTAGGGATAACTAATAAAGCTAAAATGTTACATTTAAAGTTTTTGCAAATTGTCTAATTACGCACTTGAACCGGCTTGTCTAAAGCTTTTATAAAATTGTTCACAAAAATCTTTTTTAAAACATTTTTACAGACAAAGAGAAGCATTGTGTGAGTCATAAAAACAGAGAGTGGAGACTTTTAGGTTTAATAATAGTTCATCCTTAACCTCAACTACATCAAATACAAAAATGTAAAGGATTTTACAAAATAATCAAATGTTTACAAATATTTTGTTGACTTCTGATTTATTCGAGTACACAAAGTTCGTCCAAACTATCATTTGATAGTAGTAAATGATAATGTTTTCACCATTTTTATTAGTCAATAGTATAACAAAATAAACTTTTATTTATCTTTTAACTTCCCTAGTTCCCTTTCTAATCTTTTTTTTTTATAAGTAATTGGATATTTGTTACTCCCATCTAATTATACCACTAATATCTTTTAATTTTTGTCCAACAATTGAACACGAAGCACTTAGGTAAACCAAGCAATAAGAAAATCCATGAAAGTATTTAAGGAAGGTCAAATATGATATTTCTAAAAGATAACTTATGTTCGGTGCCATGATAAGTGACTAATTTCCATAATATTTCATATTAAAATATAGACACTTATGAGTATTTACATATAAAATAATCCCTAATTTATTAATTTATATCTTTTTACATTTTTTATGATCTTTAATTGAATAAGAGCATTTTATTATCAAATTTGGTGTTAATTGCAGATTTTTAGAGAAGAATGGAGATTTGGACTAAAGAAAAATGATATATGCTAAAAAGAGAAAGCTGGAAGGCCTAGAACGCACAAAAGAGAAAAAAAAAAAAGTCAAACTCAGCAGCGAGAATGCGTCAGATTCGTTGGGTTATTTTTATGTTTTTATCATTAAGCCCATGAGCGCGACGCAAGAAGTCACCTAACCCTAGCAAAATTAGGTTAAATAGGGGGCTAGAGGCACAACTCTAGTGTGCCGGATTGAGAGGAAAACACCATTGAGTGAATTGTAACCAATTGGGAGAATGGAAGGTGCTAGAAGTATGCGTGACTAAGTTTATCCTCTGGTATTGGGAGTAATTTGTTCAAATTCTTAGGTATTGAGGTGATATTTAATTATGATATAATATTTTGTTCTTGATTGATTATTGGTATTGTTGTTTTGCTTCTAAATATTTGCGACATGTTTGAGAATCTTAAATTTGTCTAGAAAATATTTTTAGACTTATGACCTAAACAACAATACTTAACATATTTGAGTGCTAAGAATAGACTTAAATTAAATGTTAATTGCTATTAACGTCTGAGCTTGATTCTAAGTTGTTCTTGTAATTATGCGATGGATCGATATTTAAGGAACATTCTTAAGAACTTTATATGTGAGGAATCGATATAAATGACTTTTATACGGGCATCAATTTCAATCAAAGAACATAATGTTAACATGTTAAGCAAAATATATAAGAGTGAGACAAATGAAACATAATCCCTATTTTTCCAACTTGAAGCAATCAATTCTTTGATTGTTTTCTTATTGATCATCGCCAACACAATCACTTTCAACACACTTTTTATTGTTCTATTTTATATTTAACAATTATTATACTTGATAATTCACCGTTCCTTGTTGGATGATATCCGTCCTTGGGGACAAATTATTACTTTTGACAACGTGATGCACTTGCCGTAGAAAGTCATCAAGTTTTTTACGTCGTTGTCGGAGAACAACTTGATTTTTGAGTATGAATTCCTAAATATTGTGAATATTCTAACTATTTTTATTTTTTTTGTTAGTAGTTCTTAATTCTTGTTTATATTTCTTTAGTATGTTTATATTGTTTACTTTTTTTTTATTTTGTTTATTGTTTTATTTTTGTTTATTTTATTTTGCATATATGTTTTAATTTATTTTTATTTTATCTTCAAATTTATTTTGAATTTATCTTCTTTTATTTTTTTTAATTTTAAAAAAATACTCTATTTTTTCCCCATTAATATCTTTCAGGAAGAAAGCAACATGACAAAAGAACAAGAACCGCCTCTTAAAAGGATACTTGGAGATTATGTCATGTACCAAGGGACAAGACATTTTTCTAGTATTGCAATACTTGCTACCGCCAAGGCCTAGGAAATAGATCCTGATTTTCTCACTCTCATCAGTGTCTATCAATTTATAGCAATGGAACATGATGATCCATATTCACATTTGGACACATTTTATGAATTAGTGGGAACAATGAGTTTTTAATTAGCTGATATTGAAATTGTTTATATGCGTTTGTTTCGTTTTTCATTGGCATGAAAGGCTAAGGATGACTCAAATCACTTTCAAATTAGAGTCTCACTTGCTGGGAAGATGTAGAGGAAAAAATTATGCAAAGATTTTTTTCAATCTCTTACTACATCAAAGCAAAGTTTGAAATCTCTATGTTCAGACAAGGAGCAGATGAAGTCTTCAGTGAGACATGGGAAAGATTTAAGATGATATTGAGAAAATGCTCAAATCATGGGTTTGAAGATATTGTTCAACTGAGCATATTTCTTAATGGTCTCAAATCTAATACACAAATGCTCCTAGATGCTGCAACTGGCGACACAATGATGACTCTTGATGTAGAACAAGCGACAAGGATTATTGATGCATTGGCATCAACTGATTTTCAAGCCCCACATACAAGGTATTCAGAAACTCTTGGCTTAAAATAAAATTTTGACATAGCAGATTGAGCAACTAATCGCACAAATGGCTAAATTGCTCCAACAATTACATGTTGTTTATTCATATCAAAGCCAGAGTCAAGCGATCAGGTTTGATTTTTGTGGAGGTGATCATCCCAATGGTCATTGTTACTTCATCTGAAGCATAAGTAAATTACATGGGTGATCAGGGAAGGCAAGATAGTTTCTCCAACAATAATAATTATTCTCAATGTTGGAGAAGCAATCAACATCAAAATTTTGTATGGAATCAAGATTATGGTTCATCTAATATGCAAGGTCCTTTCCAACAACAACAACAACCTATATATCCTTCAGATACTGAAAGACTAAATAAATAGGAAGATACCTTGGAAAAAGTCATGAAAGCTACTATGGCCAGTCACGAAAATAATATGGACAGACAGAAATATAGATATTCAAATGGAACAAATGGCCAAACAAGTAGCAGAAAGACAAAGTGGCCAGTTTTCAGCCAATTTTAAACCAACCCATAAGAGCATTGTAATAAAATTGCCTCTGAGAGTTGTAGAATAGAAAGAGAAAGGGATGGTAATGAGGTAGGGGTTGAAAAAGGAAAGAAAAATGAGACTGAAGGAAAGAGAGATGAAAAAGAAAGAGAGAAGAAAAGAAGTGAGGAGGAAAAAAGTGAAAATAAGAAGAGAGGTGTTCTTGAAAAATATTTATCATATCCTCACGCTCCTTCAAAAAAAGAGAAGGAGAGAAAGTTTTTCGACAATTTGCTCCCTAGAAATTATTTGGCAGAAAATCTGAAGCAAGATTCAACATTTGAGAGATTTCTGAATAATAGGAGCTATATTGAAGAGAGAAATAGAAAGCTGAAGGCTAGATGCAGTATCATGACTCAAAAAGGCTTGCTTAAAAAATCCAAGAACCTAAGAAGTTTTAATCTTCCCGTGTCTATAGGTGCTTTATCTGTGGACAGGGTCGTACTGAATTTAGGTGATTTGGAGGTTCAACCCACCAAGATGCAGTTCGCAGATAGATCCATCAAATATCCTTATGGTGTGGTTGAAGATGTTCTTGTAACGAGGAATAATGCATACAACAGGATGCAACAAAGGGAGTTGTCTACTTTGAAATAAATAAGTGTCAAGCTAGATGACGTTAAACAATCGCTTACTGAAAGACAACCCAGTCCACATTTTAGTTTTATGTTGTTTTTTATCTTTATTTTGATTTTACCTTTCAAAAATCATGTTTTCTTGCAAGGATTCTCGTCCAGACAAGTCCGATCTTGCTTGTTTTTATATTTCTTTCCGTCATTCTTTAATTATATATAAAAAAATTATTTGTTGAAAACGTACATGGTATGATCTGTACCCGTTCTATTTGAAAATCGTATTTTATATATACGATTTCTTAATCAATTGAACTTTTAAATTTCGTTTTTGAATTGTATATATTTTAACTAAATCGTATTTTTTTTATATTGTAAAATGTAAATCATTTTGTGTCAAACTTGTATATGGTAAAATATCATTTCTTTTTAATTTTGTAAAATCCTACAATTTTCTTTCAATTAAATCGTATTTTAATATATGATTATCCAATTTTAGAATTAAAACAAAAATCTTTCCATTTTATAAATTCGATTATAAATTACACTAATTTCGAAAAAAAAAACTTATATATAACTTTTATTAATTAATTTCATATATTCAATTATTTTATATTATTATTTAAGT
>Ga0123341_1003749_pt1 | contig 13150 bp, 13 predicted proteins | sample Turbeapinknodule_FD_89959 | JGI IMG/M metagenome (GOLD analysis project Ga0123341, IMG submission 89959) | Root nodule microbial communities of legume samples collected from Mexico - Turtle bean Mexico pink nodule | ecosystem: Host-associated > Plants > Roots > Nodule | place: Mexico: Nepantla... | reverse complement strand
TGCTTGGGGGTTTTTTTTTAATTCTTGTAACCCTGGAATAATATTCTCTTTCTCTTTTTTTTTTTTTTTGTATAATTTCATCTGTTTTACTCTTTTGCCATTTTTTTTTTTGAATTATGAAATTTCATTTTTTTGTTGTCACAGAAAAACAACCGATTGTTTTCACGAAACAATCGAATGTTCCCCTCTGACAGTATTGCATTAAATTGGACTCTTTTCTCCATGCATTGTTTCTGTTACAGATTCCTTCTCAAAGTTGTTATGAGTCAAATTGCATTTATCATGAGTTTGATTTTAATCTGAAAGTCAGTTACATTGGTCATAAATGGAATATATTCCATATCTTATTGGAAAATTAAGTGTTTTTATGACTAGTCAAAGTCTACATGTGCTCTCCATGTGATTTCTGTGCCTTGACTGTCATAAAGTTGTTATCCTTTGCACATATTCTCTGTATGGAACAGAACAATCCATTGAATGTAAAATTGTGCCTGTTTTTATCTCTATATAAACAACTTATTTTGTTATTCTTTCTCACAAGAACAACCCATTGTTTTTCCTCTACTTTTTTTGTGTGTGTTGTCCTTTAATCTTTTCCATGGATTCTACACCTCCTTCTTCCAAGAAGATGAAAACCAAGGGTGTAAAGAGAGGAGGACGTTTGGAGAGTTGGTTTTCAGGTGAAAGTGAGAAGATAGACAAATATCTTCATGAAACTAGTAGTAAATTGATCAACACCCCAATATCATATCCTTCAACTGGCTTAAAGATCAAAAGCTTATGGAAGTGAGGAGTCTTCTTAAAGACCCAGTGTTGAAGAGGTTTCTTGGGATGACTGAGAACATATACCCAGATCTAGTAAGAGTTTTCTACACCAATTTCCAAATTGTTGGTAACAATGTTTGCTCTCATGTGAAAGGAGTAGATATGGAGATTACCCAAGAAGTATGGACTGCAGTAACTGGATTGAAGGATATTGGACTGAGGATCAACAAGGGTAAAATTGGTGTTGTTGATGAATTTAATAAAATGCAATTTTACAAGAGCTATTTGAAGGATCCCATTCTAGAGTGAGAAATTTTTCTGTTGGAGGACTAAAGCTGAATGAAAGGCTTATTGCCTTCATTGTCACATGGATGCTGACTCCTAGAGGAAGCAACCATTATACATTGACTAAAGAAGATCTTATTTTTATATATTGCATCATGAACAAGACCAAAATCAACTGGATTCATGTCTTTAAGGAGCACATGCTGAAGTCTATAAGGTTATGTGATTATCACTATCCTTATGCTATTTTGATTACTAAATTTTTACATTATTTTAAAGTTGATTTGGAGGATGAACAATCTGAACTTGTGAAGACTACAAGTGAAGTCAATAATGGATACCTAAGTAGGATGGGATTCACCAAGGTTAATGGAAGATGGATAAGTAAAGGTGGTGATCTTGCTGGCTCATCAAATGGTGCACATGTTGAAGGTGAAGATGAAGATCAATTAGCTGCTGCTGCTACTGAAGGAGATGCTGATATGGAAGCTAGAGGAGATGGTGTTGGTGCTTATGAAGTTGGACAAAGTGATGGAAACATGGGTGAATGCATCACATCCATGTCACCCTTTGAGAGGTTGATGTTGAGCAGAATGAACAACTTTGAGGTGAAAAAATTGATGGCTTAAACAAGAGGCGAGGGGTGAATTGTTTTATAATTTTTTTTCATAAATACTTGGTTTAGAATGAATCTTTAACAAACAACTCAGATAACCATTTAAGGAAGGCAATTAAATAATCCAACAAAAACAGATATCAGAATTTTAATTGCTTAAAACTACGTTTTAATCGGTTGTTTATAGCAGCAGAATTATCAAACAATTAGAAAGTTTGAGAGAAAGAGATATTTACACAATGGTTTTATACTGGTGTATTCAATCCCTGAGCTACATCCAGCTCTCAGACAATCCTCTGAGTTATTTTGACATCCAGCCAGCTAAATAACAAACAACCGATTATTTCGACAAATCAATCGATTGTTTTCCCTTTGCTTGGAAAAACACTTAGTTTCTTAAAACAGTTTCGATCAAGCTTTGCATAGGCTTCAAGACTGATCTTAACAAAGATTCTAAACACCTAATCTAAACCCAAACCCAAAAAAGAAATATAGCTTCAGGCTTCATGTGGATTTGACACATCAAAGCTCCCATGTTCAACATGCAGATGAAGAAAAGAGCCATCATGAATTCTGTGTATCTCGTTTTCAGGATCTTGATGAGCAAATTGAAGCTGTCCAGAATCATCTTTTTGAACTCCAGTATGGGAAAGATGATTGAAGACCTGTTCATGTCTTAAGTATTTTATATTTGCTGGGTTTATGATGAACAATCTTATATGTTTGTATGGTTTATTTTGTTGAACAATTTTATATTGTCAAACTGTTTTTATAGTCTCTTAGTTTATTTGTGAAGACAAATAGGGAGAGAATATGTTGGTTTATTGCTGTTTGAAACTGGTTTTGTGCTGATATATAGCAATGTAGGAAACTCTGATTTTCTCTCTTACTTACACTGGTTTTTCACATTAATTTTGTGGATCTTCTTTGTGAAAATCACATAGTGGAAACTAGTTCTGTAGTGTAAGAGATTCTGGATTGAATTACTTTCTGGTACTGCAGTTTTGATTGTTTTACAGGTACCTTCAAATTCAAACAGATCTCAACAAAGAAAACACGAGATTTGTCTTCATCAAATAGGGGGAGATTGTTGAAGAAGAGCTTTGATGACTCCAAATCTCCATGGATTGCTTGGAGGCTGATTGTAGCTTAGTTGGGTGTGTTTTGGGGTAGTTTGAATTTGTTAAATTCACTCTTAGTTTAAAATCCAAAGTTGGTTTCATTCAAATATTTTTTTAAAAGAGTGTTTTATGAAGAAGCAGAAAAACAACCAGTTGTTTTATCGTTTCAATCGGTTTTTTCATACTTAATGTTTTTGAAACTGGTTTTGGCAGATTTCAATTTGGTTGACTTTACTGTCAAACCAATTCAATCGGTTATTTCGACAAAACAATCAACTGTTATTTTTACTGTCTTAACAGAATTATGTTAAGTTGGTTTAGGGTTACTGATTTGGCTTTTTTTAATAAATGTTTTAAACTGCTAATTGGAGTATATATGTTTTATTTTACGTTCCTAGCAATAACTTTACAAGATCAGTTTGTGAAATCAAGGTTTCTCCAAGATTGCTTAAGGCTTTGGATATTTCTCTAAGAGTGAATTAAGACTTGTTGTGTACTTTGATTTGATTTGTACCAGGTGTGATCAATCTTATTTCTTTCTTCATTTGTAATTCTGTAAGTACTGGTGCTCACAGAGTCAGAGGGTGTTTTGATTTGTGGTGTGATTGTGGTATGCCAGAGGAAGTGTGTGTTCTTGAGGGGATCAAGATCACTTCTTTGGTGGTTGTGTGTTTATAATCTGGTTTTTGATTACTTAGTGGATACCCAGAGGTTTCTGGAAACTGGATGTAGCTCTTGGTATAAGAGTGAACCAGTATAAAACTTCTTATGTGATTCTTTCTCTCCTTTAACTCTTGTATATATGTTTTTAATTGTTTTTATACTCTGTTGATAAAAACAACCAGTTGAATCGCATAAACAACTGGTTGAATTTCTAGAATTCAACTAAAACTGTTTTATAACTTGTGTTCTTTCATTCCTTTGGTTGTGATTCTTCTTTGAATTTCATTATACCTTCAAATTTTGCGAAAATCGTTTATAAGCAATTCACCCCCCTCTTGTTTAAGGCCCTCAATTCTAACAATTGGTTTGAGAGCTAGGTTACTTTCGGAGCGACTTTCCCTAAACAGGTTGGATGCGATAGCCTCAACCGCCCATATGAAGATGAAGTTGTCTTCTTCTGAAGGAGGGGTGATCACCATAAAGGTTGATCAGAAGACAACACTAAAATGTTGAGAGTAGTTTGAAGAATCGAGGGGAACTTATGCAATCACCATCCAAAGAAAAGACTCAGAAGCTCTTGGATGCTGGCCACGTAAGGGAGATCAAATACCCTGAATGGTTGGCAAATGTTGTGTTGGTAAAGAAGGCCCACAAAAAGTGGAGGATGTGTGTCGAATTCAAGAATTTGAACAAGGCTTGTCCCAAGGATTCTTACCCACTCCCGAGCATAGACTCCTTGGTTGACAACGCCTCAGGTTGTCGGTTGTTAAGTTTCCTAGACGTGTTCTCAGGGTATAATCAGATTCGTATGCACCCGAAGGACGAGAGTAAAACAACCTTTATGGTCGAGGTCGCCAGTTACTAATATAAGGTCATGCCTTTTGGCCTAAAAAAACGCTGGCGCAACTTATCAAAGGCTGATGGATCGGATTCTCGCCCCAATGCTCGGGCAAAATGTTCAAGCATATGTAGACGACATGGTCGTCACGTCAAAAAGGAAAGATCATCATATTGTTACCTGGAAGAACTATTTGCAACAATAGTGAAGTACAATCTGAAGCTTAATCCAGATAAGTGTGTGTTTGGGGTGGAAGCAGGAAAGTTTCTGGGCTTCCTGTTGACTGAAAGGAGCATAGAGGCAAACCCCGAAAAGTGTGCGACAATCATAGGGATGAGAAGCCTGGCCAATGTGAAGGAAGTACAACAGTTGACCGGGCGCATGACTGCCCTATCTCGTTTCTTGTCGGCCAGTGGAGATAAGGGGCACCCCTATTTCCATTGACTTAAGAAGAAAAACTGTTTTGTGTGGAATAGTGAATGCGAAAGAGCCTGATATAGTAGGTCAGATGGTCCGCTAGGCGGTTGAGCTATCCGAGTTTGACATACAGTATGAACCACAAGGGCCAATCAAAGGCCAGGTGTACACAGGCATTATGGTGGAACTTGTTGGGTTTATTAGTGTCAAAGTTCAAGAGGGGAGGGGGAGTGAACTGAGCTTTTAAAAATTTTCACAAACAGAAAAGTTTTCCAGTAATCATGAGAAAAATAACAGATTGATTTAAAAAAGAACAGATTTATTTTCTGATTACTTTATCAAATCCAGAACCTTAACTAGATTAGTTTGATATTAAATGATTGATTTTTCAGAACAGTGTAAGCACCTTGACAACAACAAAGATTAAGAAAGATTTTACACCAAGAAATCCAAATTTAAATCTTTAAGAACAATCTTGAAAAGAAAGAGAATTTTGAACAAAGTTATTTTAGAGAGTTTATTACTTTCTTTAATCATTCAACACACAGATTCAGATATCCACAAGTAACCAAGAAATTTTTCAGAATCGTGAAGAACAGTATGTGATAGCCCAGAAAAAACAGATTTAATTTCAAATCAACATATTTATTTTATTTCAGATTATCAGTTTTGCAGAATTGAGTGCATGGATTGAGAAGAAAAAGGCACACACATTTATATTGGTTCGCTCATCAAGAGCTACATCCAGTCCCACCTCACACCAAGGTGGATTCCACTAAATCAAACCAAAACACTTACAAAACTTGTGGTTCTTGAACCCTTCAAGAACAAGACATACAATGATGAAAAACAACCACTATTTCAGCAGCTCTTACACTTCAAGAAACCCTATCAAGAAGTGCCTTTACAATCACCTTTACACAAGAAAGAATAAGGAAAGATAACACCTGAAAAGAAGATGCAAGAAACCTAAAACATCATTACTTTTCTGTAAGCAATGACTGAACCTCAAACCTTGACCAGGGCACACAATGAACAAGCACACTTGAATTTCTTTTAGAGAACCTTTAAAAATAACATTGAAAGCTTTAACCTCTCAATGAAAACTCTTTGATCTGTGTTCAAAAACATGATCGCTCAGTTACCTTTCATATGAGATGTGCCTCTCTTTATATAAAAAACAATTTATAACAGTTTTTAAAAAAACAGTTAAAAGTTGTTATAAAAAGAACAGGTTGAAGTTAAAATAAATGGATTGTTTTTCTAAAAAAAGCAAAAGATGATTTCCAAACCACTAATTACAATATCATAAACCTTCAAAGCTATTTTCTACATACAAAATGACATGTTGTGAAGAAACATCTTCAATCTTCAACATAACTTTCATCCAACGACTCTCAGCTTGATCCTATGACTTCCAATGGGTCCTTTCGGTAAATGGATCCTCCAACCAACAAAGGGAGTGGAGTTGGGGTCATTTTAGAAATACCAAGCGGGCTCTTAATCGAGCAAGCCCTTAGGTTTGCATTTAAAGCGAGCAACAATCAAGTTGAGTACGAAGCCTTGATAGCAAGGATGTTGTTAGCCAAAGAGTTGGGATCTCGGAGCCTACTGGTAAAGAGTGACTCATTGCTCGTCACCGGGCAAGTCACAGGCAAGTATCAGACCAAGGACCCGCAGCTAGCTTCAAACCTCAGTTACGTAAGGATCTTGAGAGCAGCTTTCTCTACGTTTGACCTTGTTCATGTTCCCAGAGAACAGAGCTCCATAGCAGACCTGTTGTCTTAGCTAGCTAGCTTAAAGAAGGGAGTTCGGCAGAGGTTAGTGATCCAGGAGACATCGAAAGCACCCAGGATAGCTGTAGAAAGGCTGTCCAAAATTGACCACTTGAGGTCTTAGGGATAAGCTCAGGAAAGGCGAGAAGGTATTGATCAATGATTCAAGAAACCTTGAAGGTTCCAAGAATAACCACCCATGGGTTATGGGAGGATGAGTTTCTTGAAGTTCTGCAGGTCGACACCGCAAAGACTTGGATAACCCCCTACAAGCGTTACCTTGCTAATGGGTTACTTCCCGTCGAGCCTACGGAGGCCAAGATTGTTAAAAGGAATGCAGGGCGGTACACCCTAATAGATGGAAACCTTTTTCGTCATGATTATACCCACCCGATCCTCACATGTGTAAGTGGAGATCAGTGCGCCCACATAATGGTCGAGCTCCACGAAGGCATTTGCTGTAGCCACATAGGAGGACGAGCTCTCTCATTGAAAGCCGTCCGAGCTAGGTATTATTGGCTGACGATGAAGAAGGATTGTGTGGAATATGTCCAACATTGTGAGCAATGCCAGAAGCACGTTGATTGGTGTAATGCACCAGCCGAGGAGCTGCGATTGATTTATAGCCCATGGCCCTTCCATACATAAGGAATAGACATTTTAGGCCATTTCCCTTTGGCAATGCGTTAGATGAAATACCTCATTGTGGCCATCGAATACTTCACCAAGTGGATTGAAGCTGAGCCAATTGCACAAATAATTGCTCACAAGGTCCAACATTTTACGCGGAAGAACATTGTTTTTCGTTTTGGGATTCCAAGGCACCTAATGTCCAACAACGAAACTCAATTCGCTAGTCAATAGTTGGACAAGCTGTGTTCGGAGCTCGAGATAAAGCAAGTGTTCACTTCGGTAGAACACCCCCAGACAAATGGCTAGGTTGAGTCAGCTAACAGGGTCCTACTAAGGGGGTTGAAGAGAAGGTTAGAAAAGGCTAAGGGAACTTGGATAAAAGAAATTCCCAGAATCCTGTGGTTTTATCACACCACCCCGCAATCGACAACCAAAGAGACACCTTCTAGTTTGGTATATGGGTCAGATAACATGATACCAGTTGAGATACAAGAGAATTCTCCCAGGTTCCAAAGCTTTGTTGTTGAAGAATCTAATGAAGGAATGAAGGTGAACCTAGATTTGTTGGACGAGGTGCGTGATCATGCCCGTATCAACTTGGAGGCTTTAAAGAGAAGGGTGGAGTTAAAGCACAAGACCAAGATGAAACCTCAGAAATTCAAGGTTTTCGACTAGGTGATTCGAAAGGCCCACTCCTACCAGTTGGAGAATAAGCTATCTCTAAAGTGGACTGGCCTGTTTCGCGTAGTCGAGGTGCTCGGAAATGGAGCGTATAAGTTGGAAGCCCTAGAGGGGGGGAGCTATCCCACAAACGTGGAACGTGGCCAATCTTAAGTTTTACTTCAGTTAAGAATTTCATTTGATGCTTTTCTTTGAACAATATGATGTTTAAGGTGATGTTATTTTTCCCTCGCAGGCTTTTTATAACGAGTTCGCCTAATGATAGATCAGAAGATGAGTTTTGATTGAATAACGTTGATTTAGCCCATGGTAATTCGACCTAGCTCGGTGTAAGTACGTCTACCGGAGCATAGATGCCCTGTGAGGTTAATTTGTTCGTTGATTTACTTGAGTTAGTACATGGTAAGTCGACCTAGCTCGGCGTAAGTACGTCTACCCGAGCATAGGCACCATGCAAGATTAATTTGTTTGTTGATTTACTTGAGTTAGAACATGGTAAGTCAACCTAGCTCGGCGTATGTATGTCTATCCGAGCAAAGGCACGCTGTGAGATTAATTTATTTGTTAATTTGTGCATGGTAAGTCAACCTAGCTCGGTGTAAGTACGACTACTCGATCATAGGCTCCCTGTAAGATAAATTCGTTTGTTGAGTTAGCTAATTTGGCACATGGTAAGACGTCCTAGCCCGAAGTGAATAGGTCAGCTCAGTTTTTGGGCCAGTATGGGCCCAAAGGATGGGCCATGAGCTCTACCCAAATTCTGGTAGACAACTTGAAAAAGATAATTAAAATAAAAGGAATATTCTGGTTGTTTATAATACATACGCCAATTAAATACCAATAAAAGTTTTTGGGAATAAAGTAGTTAGCACTCGAGAATAAAGTGCATGTGAAAAAAATGTTTTATTGTTGTTAAGCACCCGAGAATAAGGGTGCACGTAAACAATATGTTTTTTCTGTTATGATTATATGCTTTCTGTTGAGATTATAATTTCATTAATGAATAAGGGTACACAATTTCTGAATACTTAAGACTGAAACTGATTTTATATCTTGAATGTTCTCACTGACTTGATCATCAGAGTGTGATCAATAAGTAGAACCCCCTTTGTCCCAGTGAAGCGGCATATCGGAGCAACAATTGGAGACAAAGCAAAAAAGGAGTTTGCCCATTCAGTCTATCTATGGTCAACCAGCAAGAACAATAATAATAATAATAACAGAAATTATTATTGTTATAATTTTCTATTAATTTTGGTGACATATCATTGTTGGTACAACAAAAAAAAATGTTAAACTATACATCCTAAAAAATATCAATGTCATTTTAAAAAAATTCAGAAATATTTTAGTGTCCAAGATACCATTATTTTTATATTAGCGAAAAAATGCAAGTGCTAATTGCATATGCATATACATATTTTTTTATTATAGCACTTATATAGTAGTTGTAATAATTTTTATTATTTAAATATTAATGTGTATATTAATTTGAAATTTAATATTAATATATATAATTTATTTTGTATTTTATTTTATTCAATAAAGTTGATTGTTTTAGTTTGAATGTTAAAGTCTTGGAATTTTCTTTTGAATTATGATTTTTATGAGAATACATGTTATATAATTGAGCATTTTAAAATTATAGATATCTTTTGATGGTATAAATGTTGAATTCTTTTGTACTAATATTGAGAATGGTGAATTGATATGAAAATAAAGTTATACATGTGGGATAATGTATGTACTATTTGTTTGATTTGTGTATTATTAACACCTATATTTTAACAGAGATAATCTAGCTTCATTGATGATCTAAGTCACATAGACGAAGATATTAGTTGGTGAGAAGTTAATACAAGTAGTGGCTGCTTGTAGTCACGTAATATTGGATGTTTGAACTTACCTAGATATTTTCACTTAAATTCGCTTGTAAATATAAGTCTTGGGTATTGGATCAGATGTTAGTTTCTATTAGAACCTACTTAATACAAGTTTTTCGGAAGGCGTCAATTAATATTTCGCTTACTGAATATCTTTCATGTATAGATCCATGTGTGGTCTATATGGTTGTTGTATATTGTATTGAAATGAAGTTGGATTGTAAAGGCTAGTATTGAGTATTGTATGACTATGATTCATGAAAAAGGAAATTGAATTATACATGAAGGGTTACTTTAATTGGTTCTTTTACTTATATTTTCGTATGTAGAGTTTTATTTTGATAGCTTATCCTTGCATGTGTTTGTTTGTGTATGAACTGCGATGAATGTACTATGTACACGAGTAAATATATGTACAAGTGGTAGAGAATTTTGAAAAAGAGTGGTGAACATTGTTTTCTTTTATTCCCTTTTGTAAAAATTTTGTATATTTTTGGCTTGTTACATTTATGGTATCAGAGTTGTTCATCCTTAGGATGATCTGAGGGTAGTGGGTTTGTTGTGTTTCCTTTGCATGTAAAAATTTGTTTAAATCTAGTTTTAAGACATAGTTAAAATGTGTCTAGTCGGATGTGTGAAAATGTTTTTATGAAATCTTGTTTGTATTTAAGTTAAAATTGATTGTTGTGAATGGAAATAAAAGTATTAAGAAAGAAAAAATCTTTATGCAGTGGTGAGGGTGCACACTCATGAATAAATCAAGATGATCTTCTATCTTAATTCTAATTTGTTTTTGTGCCTTTTAAAAATATGTTTTGGGAATAATTATTTCTATATTGTGTGCAATTTCATGTTATACATATGTTGACTTTTTTTGTGTAATATGTCTCAATGTATTAAGTGTTTGTAGATTTTGAATTTTCCTTTTAGATTAATAGTTTTACAACAATATTTGTTTTGGTATAACACTTTTATACACAAAAAAGTGTTTTGTTGGTAGTGATAGACATAAATTCTAAGTGAATTTGAATGTCTATCTTTGGAGGATCTAGACATAATCTATAGGATGAATTGACTTTATGTCAATCACATTATTTTTATTTGTGATGAATAGAAAGTTGTATCTTCAAGTTAGAAGAATATAGAGTGAATAGTTGCACTATTAGTATGAAAATAGTTACAAGTTAAGGTAAGTTGTTTCATGATCTGGTTTTAGATGGCTATCAATGGTGAAGGATAAACAATATATTTGTACTTTAAAGATTTACATAGTTGCCATCATTTTATATAAAAGTGATATTATCAATCAAATGGCCCAATTGGATCCCTATCCATTATGGGCTGAGAAAAAAAAAAGTTGGTTGCAAATGGAATATAAACAATAACATGGAGTATACATTCGAGGCTCTCGAGAGGAACCTTAAAAAATGAAACGCCGGGGACGGGGCCGGGGGCGGGGCAAACACCCATTTTCCAAGGAAAGTGTTAAGGTTACCTCCAAAGATAGAAGTATAATTTTCTTTGATACGGTACTTAGGTGAGACAAGTGTCAATGACATCTTATAAAATGGCTCCAGCTATGTAGTAAAGCTCAAAAATAAATTAGAGATTGATAGATAAAATAGTTGATCAGTTTGAGTATGTTACCATAAGGAACATTAATGTTGTTGGTAAGGAAGAAAGAGGAGGGACATAAATTATGTATAAATTGTTGAAAGTTAAATGAGATTTTTGAGGAATCATATTTGATGAATAAAGTTGCATGAGGTATCAACGATTTTCAAATAGATATAAGATCCGAGTGTTTATAATTTAAGTAAATAATGAAGAAGTGTATGAGGAAATCTATAGATCCAAATATGATCCCTAAGAGTTCATAAGGATGTTATTTGGAGGGATGATTGTTTCATACATATTCATGGATTTCATGAGTATGACCTTTCATATCTTCTTGGAAAACTTTAACGTAGTTTACTTAGATACATATGTTAGAATTGTAGGTCTTAAATAAGAGAGGGGTGAATTGTTTATGGAGGATTTTCGCAAATATTGAAGGTATAATGAAGGCCAATGAGAATTTATCAATCAAAAATCTGTTCAGTTGATTTTAAAAAGAGTTTTCACTTAACAACGGAAAATCAATCAGTTGTTTTTGTTTAACAATGGGTTGTTTATAGCAACAATTATAAACTTCAAGCAAAAACAAATTTAAAGAGATAAGGGATAGAAAGATTCACACAGGAAATTTATATTGGTTCACTCTTAGCCAAGAGCTACATCCAGTCCCCAGAAAACCTCTGAGTATTCCACTAAGGAATCAAACACTTTGATTACAACACACACCAAAGTGGTGATCTTGAACCATTCAAGAACACACACCACCTTTGGCAATCACACCACATAATTCAGAACACCCTTTGAATCTGCACACCAACAGTTCTTACAGAAATACAATGGTCAAGAGAGAAAAGGAATGATAACACCTGATACAATCACATATTGAATAGAAGAAGTACAAAGCAATCATATTCCACTCTTAGAAAAATTTCAAAGTATTCTCTTGAATCAATAACAACCAGGAGCGTAAAACAGATTTTATATACGCCAATCAGTTGTTAAAAAAATTTAATGCAAAAGCCAAATCAGTTTTAAAACAAACATAACAGATTAAATCAGTCCAACTAAATTCTGTTAAGAATTTTAAAAATTCAACCAATTGAAAACACGAAACAATCGGTTGAATTCGCTTGACAACAAAGTCAACCAATTTCAAGCTTTTTCAAATTCTTTTCAAAAGCACTAAGTGTAAAACAACCGGTTGGAACAACAATTCAACAGGTTGATTTTCCACTTTCTTTAGAAAACACTTTTTTTTCCAAAAGAACTTGAATCAATAAACCTTGGATCAAATCTATGAGTGGATTTACAAATTCAAACTACACAGAAGCAGCGGCAAAGTCTTTAAGCAATCTTCTTGGATTTGGAGACATCAAAGCATATGTTCAACAACATGTTTATCTATCCTGTGCTTTGGAAGCACGTGAGGAACACTTAGGCGTGATGACAACTGATAAGTGTCATAATTCAGTATTATTTCATACTAAAAGATATGCGCTTATGGATTTTAATTGATAAAATAGTTATAATTTAATCTCTAATTTAGGAATTTTAACCTTTTTACATATTTTTGGATTATAAGATGAATGTGAATGATTTATTTCCAAATTTGTGTTAATTTCAAGAATCCAAGAAAATGGAGGTAAAAGGGCTAAAAAGAATGGACAAGTGAAAGATAAGATGAAAAGACAAGTTTAGCACATTTATTATTTATTTTATTTATTTTTTGTCTAGTGTGTTTATTTTAGTTAATTTTTAGTGTATTTATTTTATTTTCTATTTTATTTAGTGTAATTATTTTATTTTAGTTTTTATTTTTTTTTAGTTTACGTAGTTATTTTTAATTTATTTTAGTT
>Ga0123341_1003748_pt1 | contig 13150 bp, 11 predicted proteins | sample Turbeapinknodule_FD_89959 | JGI IMG/M metagenome (GOLD analysis project Ga0123341, IMG submission 89959) | Root nodule microbial communities of legume samples collected from Mexico - Turtle bean Mexico pink nodule | ecosystem: Host-associated > Plants > Roots > Nodule | place: Mexico: Nepantla... | reverse complement strand
AAATCAGTGAAAAACTCAAATATGTTTTTCTTTGATTAAATCTCAGTTCTTGTTTGTTACATAATCTGAACAAACTATTTATTGCTTTCAAAGACTGGTCAAAGCATTTAAAACTGGAGCGTAATCAGTTATAAAATCATTTAATGCTCAATCAAAGCACAAAACAGTTTTCTGTTATCGTCCCAAAACAAACAATCGGTTGAATACTCGAATCAATCGGTTGTTTTGGTTTGACAGCAAGTCAACCATCAAAAACAGTTTTTAGCCTTTCTAAAAACACCTAAGTATAAAACAATCGGTTGTTTCGACAAAACAACAGGTTGTTTTTCACTTAGTTTGAAAAACACTTTCAATTAAAAGGTTTAAGAATGTTTAAGCTTTGGATTCAATCAAGAGTGGATTTACACATATAATCTACCCCATATCCTATTCTAAAACACCTCAGCAACAACAAGCACATCCAGCCTTCCATCAAACTTCAAAGGGTTTGGATTCTTCAAAGCTTGAACACACTTGATTCAACAAAAGCTTCTTTATGCCATATGGTTAGCATACTCCCAGCCTTATTTATGCCTTCATTATGTAGCCATCCTCTGTTACTACCCCCCACATAGAAAATCATCTAGCATTCAATAAAGAAATTGTTTTTGTTTCTTGTATACCCATTATTCATGCTCCTTTTTTGGAAATTATTTGTCTCAAATATCTCGTTTTAGTGACACCTCCTTACCCTCTAATGTTCAAACTTATAATTATCATAAAAATCGATTTTTGTTACCCTCTTCGCCCCTTTTCATAACCTCTATATTCCTCTGTTCCATATGCTTTAACTCTTTAATTACCTCCTCCTCATCTCCACATGTTATTCCTATTTATTTGCTTAGCTCCCATAATGTGATTGGTTCAACTATATCTACAGAATTCCAAAAACGTCTATTGTAATTAATAATATCACCATCAGATATAGAATGACACACTAAATTTATAGCTAACCTGAACGTACTATTGTTCCCAAAATGTAGGGGTTCCGTTCCTTATTTTTTTTCCAATAGGGCTGCATACTTAATTTCACCACTTCACACAACCTACACCACCAATGCTCTCGTGGAGGAGTAATAAAATTACCTCCCATCGTGACTCTATCTTTTTCTAAGAAACGTGATAGAAGTAATGATGGAAGAGGGCCAAGCACAACCTCACATAAAAAGACAAGAGCCAAGACATGAGCATCCAAAGCCAAACCAAGAGCGTCTAGGCCAAGCAAATCCATGAAGATTTGTATATGCTACATGAAGGCCCATTAAGGGTAGCTTGGTATTAGTTGTGGTGTAAATAGCATAAACTTGATTCCATGAGACTTGACTTAGATTTGCTAAAGATTTGGTCACATTCTAGAAGGATTCCCCACTAGGTCGGCCATGTGCCATGTGATGTAATTTGCATTTCTTTTTGCTTAGCATTAGGGTTGCATTATGGTCCTCCTTAGCCTATAAAAGGAGAAGCCAACACCTTGTCTTTTCAAGACTATTTTGAGTAATGAAATGCTGCTCAAGTACCATTCAAATTACTCCCTTGCCAAATTCTCTCTAGAATTAGGTTTTTAGTCTTCAATCTTCACCCTCAAATGGAGATGGCCGAACCACTCCAACCTTCACTACTCCTCATGCACCTTCAAGGCACCCACACTTCCTAGGAAGGCCTTGTTCCACTCTCCTCCACTAAGCTTCCACAACCATCATCATCAAAATCAAAGAAGAGCTCATAGGAATGCCATCGAGTAAAGGATCTTTTGCTCCTCTACCTCCTTCCCTTTCTCGGTTACCTTATTGATGAGCTTTATTTAAGAGCCTTTAATTGCTAATGGTTCTTTATTGCTCTCGGCGACAGTGGAGACCTGGTGGCGGGTAACCATGACCTACGTTTGGATTCTGATGACTCACTTTATTCAGGATCATGTCAGTAATGGAGATTGTGAAGTGAAATTCATTGAAACAGAAAAGAAACTGGCAGACATTTACACCAAGCCTTTTCTAAAGGAGAGCTTGAAGCCTTTGATGACTCCAAATCTCCATGAATTTCCTGAAGGCTGATAGTAGCTTAGTTGGGTGTGTTCAGGGGTAGTTTGAATTTGTTAATTCACTCGTAGTTTGAATCCAAAGCTGGTTTAATTCAAATTTTTAAAAAGAGTGTTTTATGAAGAAGCAGAAAAACAACCAGTTGTTTTATCGTTTCAATCGGTTGTTTCATACTTAAGGTTTTTTAAACTGGTTTTGGCATATTTGAATTTGGTTGACTTTGTTGTCAAACCAATTCAATGGGTTATTTCGACAAAACAACCGACTGTTTTTTTAACTGTCTTAACAGAATTCTGTTAAGTTGGTTAAATATGATTTAAATGATTTGAAACTGATTTGGCTTTTATAATAAATGTTTTCAACTGCTAATTGGAGTGTAAATGTTTTATTTTACGCCCTAGCATTAAATTTTAAGATCAGTTTGTGAAATAAAGTTTTCTCCAAGATTGCTTAAGGCTTTGGATATTTCTCTAAAGAGTGAAGTAGGATTTGTTGTCTACTTTGATTTGATTTGTACCAGGTGTGATCAATCCTATTTTCTTTCTTAATCTATAATTCTGTAAGAGTTGGTTTTTACAAAGTTAGAGGGTGTTCTGATCTGTGTTGTGATTGTGGTGTGCCAAAGGAAGTGTGTGTTCTTGAGGGGATCAAGATCACTTCTTTGGTGGTTGTGTTTGTAATCTGGTTTTTGATTACTTAGTGGATACCCAGAGGTTTTTGAGAACTGGATGTAGCTCTTGGTATAAGAGTGAACCAGTATAAAATTGTTTGTGGGATTCTTTCTCTCCCTTAACTCTTTTATATCTAGTTTTAGTTGTTTTTATACTCTACTGATAAAAACAACCGGTTAAATTTCTGGAATTCAACTAAAACTGTTCTTTCATTCCTTTGGTTGTGATTCTTCTTTGACTTTCTTTTTACCTTCAAACTTTGTGAAAAATGTTTGAAAACAATTCACCCCTCTCTTGTTTAAGGCCTTCAATTCTAACAATTGGCATCAAGAGCTAGGTTCTTGAAAGATATTCAAGTTGATCAAAAAATTCTGAATTGATGGCTGATAAACTACCTTTTGGGGAAGGTGCTTCTATAAATAGACCACCATTGTTTTTTGGTGTGAATTACCAATTTTGGAAGGTACGAATGAAAATCCTTGTTGAATCTATTGACAAAGGTATTTGAAATGCAATTAAAAATGGACCTTTTATTCCCATGGTTGAAAATGAAAAAGTTATTTCTAAAAAACCTTGGTCCCAATGGACTGAGGAAGAAAGTAAGAAAGCTCAATATGATTGCATTACTAAGAACATTATCACATTTGCTTTAAGTTCTGGTGAGTTTTTCAGGATATCTCAATGTGAGTCTGCAAAGGAAATGTGGGACACTCTTGAGGTGACTCATGAAGGGAAAAATGATGTGAAAAGGGCAAGAAAGCATACTCTCATACAAGAGTATGAGATGTTTAGAATGCAGAAGGGTGAAACCATTGTTGAAGTACAAAAACGGTTTACTCACATAGTAAATCATCTTATGAGTCTTAGGAAAACTTTTGATAAAGAAGAACTTAACATCAAAGTTCTCAAGTGCCTTGATAAGTCATGGCAGCCCAAAGTCACTTCCAAATCTAAATCGACGGATCTCACCTCCATGAACATTGCCTCATTGTTTGGAAAGCTAAGAGAGCACGAGTTGGAGATGGATAGGCTGAACCTTCGAGAAAATGAGGACAAACGTGTCAAAACAATTGCACTGAATGTTGTTGGGAACAAAAGTTGTCAAAACTCAAGTGATGAAAATGATGAGGAAACATTTTGCTTGTTGTTCAAGAAATTCAACAAGTTCCTCAAGAAGAGAAATAACAAGAATCACCTATCTAACAGGTATGACAGCAAGAAATCTATCAAGTTTAATTCTAACAAATATACTTGTTTTTGGATGTGGTGAACAAGGTCATATTAAAACTGAATGTCCTAACAAAGAGAGGAAAGACTTCAAGAAGCATGAGAAGAAAGGAAAATCAAGAAGAATTTACAATGATAACTCCTCAAGCTCCTCTTCAAGTGAAGAAGAAGAAGCAAATTTGTATTTAATGGCAAGGCAAGAAAGTGACGCAAGTAGTGTAAGTTCCAGCTCTTCTATTGATAGTGAAAATTATATTCAACTTCTCAATGTTTTTAAAAAAACACATGAAAACGCTAACAAATTGGCTCTTTCAAACAATAGGTTAAGAGGGTTGAATAACTGGCTGGAAAAGAGAGTTAAAGTCTTGGAAGAAGAACTGGAAAGATTGAAAAATGATTTTGAAAATCTGGAACAGTCTTACAAAAGATCTTCTTACGAGAATGACTCAAATGTTTGTAAAAATTGTGAATCTCTTGAAATGAAGATTCACTATCTTGTGAAAATTGGGGATATGCTTTCAAAAGGAAAATCAAACTTTGAAACTGTCCTAGCATCTCAAAATTATGTTTTTGGGAAATCTGGGGTGGGCTTTAATCCACAGAGTAAGAAGAATGGTGTTTCAAAGCCTTATTCAACTGTCATAAAATTTCAACCGGTTGAAAAATCGAAACAACCGGTTGTTACTTGCTTCTATTGTATGAAAAGAGGCCATTCTGTTAGGTACTGCAAAATTAGGAAATTTTTTGTTCCTAAAGGTGTTATGAAATGGAATTAATGATCATGGACCCATATTTGTAAGGGGACCAAATCTTGTTGCTTATTTTTGTCTTATGTAGGATCCCTTAATAGAAAAAACAACACATGTGGTATCTTAACAGCGGATGCTCCAAGCATATGTATGATAGGGGAGAAATCCAAGTTTATCAATCTTAATCTAAAGCAAGAAGGGCATGTAACCTATGGGGACCACAATAAAGGAAAGATTCTTGGGAGAGGCACCATTGGTGACAAGAGCAACTTCCTAATTCATGATGTTCTATATAGAAGGATTGAAGCATAGTTTACTGAGCATTAGCTAGCTATGTGATCAAGGTTATCAAGTAACCTTCAAATCTAGCACCTACGAGATTCGTCTTCCAAATTCACATAAAGTATTGTTGATTGGTAAAAGAATCAACAATGTTTACTTACTTGGTATCTCACATCCTTCTTCCATTGGTTGTCTTTTAACCAAATATGAGAAATCATGGTCATGGCATAGAAGAATAGCTCATATTCACATGTTATATTTAAATAAACTTATTTCTAAAGATCTTGTTGTAGGATTACCCAAGCTCAAGTTTGAGAAAGATCATATTTGTGAATCTTGTCAAAGGGAAAACAAATTAAACACTCTTTTAAATTGAAAAAATATGGTTTCCACTTCAAAGCCCTTTGATCTGCTTCACATGGATCTTTTTGGTCCTTCAAGAACTATGAGCCTTGGGAAACTACTATGCTTTTGCTGTTGTTGATGACTTTTCCATGTTTACTTGGACACTCTTTCTAGAATCAAAGAGTGATACTTTTGTTGCCTCCAAGAAGCTTGTTAAGAGGTTGCAAAACACCAGCTGCAGCAACATTTGTTCTATCCGAACTGATCATGGTAGAGATTTTCAAAATGAAATATTTAGTTCATTTTGTGAAAAGCTTAAAATCCTCCACAACTTCTCTGCTCCAAGAACTCCTCAACAAAATGGAGTTGTTGAAAGGAAGAACAGGTCTCTTGAAGAGCTTGCAAGGACCATGTTGAGTAAATCTTCCTTGCCCAAGTACTTTTGGGCGGATCTTGACAGCACTGCTTGTTACGTCATGAACAGGGTTCTCATAAAGTCTATCTTGAAAAAGACTCCATATGAGTTATTCAATGGTAGGAAACCAAATATTAGTCATATAAAGGTATTCAGATGCAAATGCTATGTTTTGAATAATGGTAAGGAAAGTCTTAGAAAGTTTGATGAGAAAGCTGATGTTGGTATTTTGTTTTTTTTTTGGTTATTCCTTATCTAGTCATGCTTATAGAATATATAATAAAAGACTCATGACTGTAGAAGAGTCTATACATGTTATTTTTTATGAAACTAACCATGCAGAAAAAGAATATCAAAGAAATCTTGCAGAGGAAGATGAACAGATCACTACCTTGAAAAATCTGGAGAATTGTCCAAAAAAATAATCGACTGTTTTTGCGAAACAACCGGATGAGTTTCTGTAGCAGGATGAATTACCCCAATAATGGAGAATTCCTAGGTATCTTTCTGTGGAAAACATTATTGAACAAATTCAGAAATGTGTGTCTACCAGAATAATTGTCTCAAACTACTACAAGCACATGGCCTTTGTCTCTCAAGTTGAGCCTAAGACAATTGGTGAAGCTCTTAAGGATGAAAGTTGGATTGTTGTTATGCATGAGGAGCTTAACCAATTTACCAGAAATGATGTGTGGACTTTGGTTCCTAAATCAGATTAGATGAACATCATTGGAACCAAGTGGGTATTCAGGAACAAGATAGACAAATCTTGAGTGATCACAGGGAACAAAGCTAGACTATTTGCAAAAGGGTACAACCAAGAAGAGAGGATTGACTATGATGAAACATTTGCTCTAGTAGCCAGATTGGAGGCTGTAAGGTTGTTGCTTGCCTTTGCATGTATGAGTGGGTTCAAATTATTTCAAATGGATGTTAAGAGTGCCTTCTTGAATGGAATCATAAATGAAGAGGTATATGTATCACAACCACCTGGATTTGAGGATCATTTGCTTCCCTATCATGTGTATAAGCTGAAAAAGGCTTTATATTGGCTGAAACAACCTCCTAGATAATGGTATGAGAGGCTTAGCAATTTCCCCTTGTCTCATAGGTATGAACGAGGGAAAATTGATAAGACTCTTTTCATTAAGAAGTCTAATTCTACTATTATTTTAGTACAAATATATGTTGATGATATTATTTTTGGTGCTACTAATGATAGCTTGTGTAAAGAGTTTGTGGCAGCTATGCAAGAGGAGTTTGAGATGTCAATGATGGGTGAGTTATCTTTCTTCTTGGGATTGCAAGTCAAGCAAACTAAGGATGGCATTGTTCTATGTCAATCTAAGTATTGCAAAGATATTCTCAAAAAGTTTAAGATGGAAAAGTGTAAAGCTACAACAACACCTATGTCTACAAGCTGCTACATGAGTGTTGATGAGGCTGAAACAACAGTGGACCAAACTAAATACAGAGGGTTGATAGGCAACTTACTTTATCTCACTGCAAGTAGGCTTGATATCATGTTTGTGGTTTATCTTTGTGCAAGATTTCAATCTAGTCCAAGGGAATCTCATTTTAAAGCTGCCAAGAGAATCTTGAAATATCTAAAAGGAACAAAATTTGTGGCTTTATGGTATCCTTCACACTGTCTTATACATTTAGTTGGATATTCTGATTCTGATTTTGCAAGATGTAAATTGGATAAAAAGAGCACAAGTAGGACTTGTCATCTACTTGGCTCAAGTCTTATATCTTGGCACAGCAAAAAGCAAGCTTGTGTGGCCTTGTCAACTACAGAAGTTGAGTACATTGTTGTTGTGCACAAATTCTTTGGATCAAACAGCAGTTGGAAGATTTTGGACTGCAAGTTAGCAAGGTGCATTTGCTGTGTGATAATACAAATGCTATAAATCTCACCAAAAATCAGATTCATCACTCCAGAACAAAGCACATTGAGATCCGACATCACTTTATTCGGTATCATGTAAGTAATGGCGATTATGAAGTGAAATTCATTGAAACAGAAAAGAAACTGGAAGACATTTTCACCAAGCCTTTGCCAAAGAACAGGTTCTTTCTCTTAAGAAATGAATTGGGAATTGTTGATTCTAAAAACCTTTCTTAAATTTGATATTGTCAAACTATTTTTATACTCTTTTACTCTATTTGTGAAGACAAATAGGGAGAAAATATGTTGGTTTATTGTTGTTTGAAACTGGTTTTGTGTTGATATATAGTTGTGCAGGAAACTTTGAATTTTACTATTACTTACACTAGTTTTTCACACTGGTTTTGTTGATTTTCTTTGTGGAAATCACATAGTGAAAACTGGTTCAATAGAGTAAGAGATTCTGAATGAAATTATTCTCTAGTACTACTGTTTTGATTATTTTGCAAGTACCTTTAAATTCAAACAGATCTCAACAAAGCAAACCAGGGATTTGTCTTCATCAAATAGAGGGAGATTGTTAAAGATGAGCTTTGATGACTCCAAATCTCCATGGATTGCTTGAAGGCTGATTGTAGCTTAGTTGGGTGTGTTCTGGGGTAATTTGAATTTGTTAATTCACTCTTAGTTTGAATCCAAAGCTGGTTTAATTCAAATATTTTTCAAAAAAAAAGTGTTTTATGAAGAAGAAAAAAAAAACAACCAATTGTTTTATCATTTCAATCGGTTGTTTAATACTTAAGGTTTTTAAAACTCATTTTGGAAGATTTGAATTTGGTTGACTTTGCTGTCAAACCAATTCAATCGGTTATCTCGACAAAACAACCGACTGTTTTTTTAACTGTCTAAACAAAATTCTATTAAGTTGGTTAAATCTGCTTTAAATAATTTGAAACTGATTTGGCGTTTATAATAAATTATTTCAACTTCTAATTGGAGTATAAATGTTCTGTTTTATGCTCCTAGCATTAACTTTTAAGATCAGTTTGTTAAATCAAGTTTTCTCCAAGATTGCTTAAGGCTTTGGATATTTCTCTAAGAGTGAAGTAGGACTTGTGTACTTTGAGTTTATTTGTACCAGGTGTGATCAATCATATTTTCTATCTTCATCTGTAATTCTGTAAGTACTGGTGTTCACAGTGTCAGAAGGTGTTTTGGTCTGTGGTGTGCCAACGAAAGTGTGTGTTCTTGAGGGGATCAAGATCACATCTTTGGTGGTTGTGTGTTTGTAATCTGGTTTTTGATTACTTAGTGGATACCCAGAGGTTTCTGGGAACTGGATGTAGCTCTTGGTAAAAAAGTGGACCAGTATAAAATTGCTTGTGTGATTCTTTCTCTCCCTTAACTCTTTTATATTTGTTTTTAGTTGTTTTTACACTCTGCTGATAAAAACAACCAGTTGAATTGCAGAAACAACCGATTGAATTTCTGGAATTCAACTAAAACTGTTTTCTATCTTGTGTTATTTCATTCCTTTGGCTATGATTCTTCTTTGACTTTCTTCATACCTTCAAACTTTGCGAAAAGCATTTGAAAACAATTCACCCCCCTCTTGTTTAAGGCATTCAATTCTAACAATCATGAGTGGGTAATTCTACCCTTTGGGATTGGGAGTAATTTGTTCAAACTCTTATGTATTAAGGCGATATCTGAACCTAATATTCTATTTTTGATTGATTATTGGTATTATTGTTTTGCTTCTAATTCTTGACCTAGAATCTTAAATTTGACTGGAAAGTACTTCTAGGGTTCTTACCTAAATGATAATACTTAACATATTTGAGTGCTAGGAATAGACTTTTAATGTTAATCGCTATAAACTTATGATCTTAATAATAAGTTGTTTTTATAAATATGCGAGAAATCGATATTTAGGAAGCATCTTAATAATTTTATATGCCAGAAATCAATATAAATGATTTTTATACGAACATCAATATCAATTTAAGGGCCTAATATTACCATGTTAATCAAAATACAAAAGAGTGAGAAAGATGAAAACCAATCCCTATTTTTCCAATTGAAGCAATAAATTCTTTGACGTGTTTTCTTATTAATCATTGTCATCACAACAACTTTCAACACACTTTTATTTTGTTATATATTTAGTGAATATTTTACTTGACAATTCAACTGTTCCTTGTGAGTTTGATATTCATCCCTAGGGACACATTATTATTTCTAATAACACGATGCACTTTCTGTAAAAAGTCATCAAGTTTTTAGTGCCATTGCCGGTGAACTTTAATTTTTTACTATAAATTTCTAAATATTTTGAATATTGTAACTGTTTTTACTTTTGCTAATAGTTCTAAATTTTTGCTTATATTTCTTTATGGTGTTTATATTTGTTACTGTTTTTATTTTGCTTTATTTAAAAAATATTTTATTTTGTTTATTTTATTATATTACAATTTCTTTTTATTTTCTTGTAATTTGTGTTCTCGTCGGTTGACTCAGCCGTCGTTGACTTTAAAGACAGATGGTGGCTCCTCCTATTTCTAATGACTTCTGCTCTCTCCTCGGTGATCGGGAGTGGTTCCGTTGAAACATAGGGAGTCCTACCTGTTGATTGCACTCCGACGATCAAGTTAGTACTGGCTAAGAAACAATAAGTATGTAAAGCAGTTTCAGTCTTAGAAACGGCGTACCTTTCTAGGGTTCTTACCACCCTTTATATATGTTGTATCTAGGTCAACTCCCTGTCCCACGAGGATCTTTCCTTAAGTGGAATTAGGGTTACTGGCGAGGCATCTTGTGACGCGTTGCACAATCTTAGCGCAACCGCTACATAGGACTTTCCTCTTCTGGAGTGCAAAATCTTAATATTATGGCCACCACGGTACTAACTCATGCACTGGCGCTGCGGGGCCATCTGTTTTATGGGTGCCCTAAGTATTTACGTGCCATGCATGCAGTCTCCCCTTGGAAACCCTAACCCTTACGGGCCTTAGCGCCTCCAAGGGATACTTACTTGTGCTAGACCTGAACGTACTATACACACCACATGCATGAACTCTCCCGTGACTTAGGTCCTTCTTACATTCGGGTGATAACTCATTATTATTTCTGGAGCCTACTTACATGGCTCATTAATGCGACCAAACCACAAAGGTCCGATGTCAATGTCCGACACCGATGTCTGACGTTGATGTCTGAGGTCTGGCCAGTACAATTTGCTTTTATTATTTTAAACTTTATTTTGAAATTATTTTCTTTTATTTTTTCTATTTATTTTTTATTTTTTTTAATTTATTTAATTAGAATTTAATTTTCTATTTTTTAAAAAAATTAAAAAGAAAAAAAAATAGTCTGTTAGTGCTAGTGAATCCTTGTGCTGGCCCTTGAATTAACTGTCTTATATGATATTGAGACGTCAAATTCCCAAAGACCAATTATTGTTTGAAGCAAAGATTGAAAGGGTAGATAAAAGAAAAAGAAAGACAAAGACAAAAAGAGAGGCAAGGAAACACTAGAGAGGAATCCTCAACTACTTATATTTTCTGACTAATATTTTTTCAGGAGGAAAGCAACATGGCAGAAGAGCAAGCACCACCTCCTACGAGGACACTTGGAGATTATGTCATGTATCAAGGGCCAAAGCATTTTTCTAGTATTGCAATACCTACCACCACTAGGGCCTTGGAGATGAAACCCGCTTTCCTTAGTCTCATCAGTACCCACCAATTAACAACAATAGATCATGAGGATCCATATTCACATTTGTGTACAATTTATGAATTGGTGGGAACAATGGGCTTTAAATCAGGTGATATTGAAAATTTTTATATGCGCTTGTTTCCTTTTTTATTGACAAGAAAAGCTATAGAATGGCTCAAATCACATCCAAATCAAAGCCTCACTAGCTGGAAGGATGTATAGGAGAAATTTCTACAAAAAAAATTCCCAATCTCTCGCTACATCAAAGCAAAGTCTGAAATCTCTATGTTCAGACAAGGAGCGGATAAATCCTTTTGTGAGACATGAGAGAGATTCAAAATGATGCTGAGAAAAGGACAAAATCATGGGTTTGAAGATATTTCTCAACTGAGAATATTCCTTAATGGTCTCAGATCTGACACAAAGATGTTACTAGTTGCCGCAACTAGCGGCACCATGATGGTTGTTGATGTTGAACAAGCGATAAGGATTATTGATGCACTAACGTCAACTAATTATCAAGTCCAACATGATAGACAAGGTATTCAGAAGAAGGGGTTGTTAAAGTTGAATAATTCAGATGCACTCTTAGCTCGAAATAAAATTCTGACTCAACAGATTGAGACTTTAATCGTACAAATGGCTAAATATCCTCAACAATTACAAGTCGTGCAATTAGATATCCACCTTAGTGTGAGATTAGAAATCATAGTAAGAGGCTAGAGAGACATTGTATTCCATCCTTGTTGGGTGAGATTGAGTGTTATCCTCATAAAGTGAAAGAAACAAATATTGTAATCCTACTTTCATAGTGAAGGCATTTTCTGGACTAGGTCTCGTGGATTTTTTATCTCAAGTTGAGAAGGTTTTCCCACGTTAAAAATTCTCAGTGTCATTATTCTATTTTTCTCTATTTTCTTTTATTTGTTTATTGCTTCCGCAAGTGCCCATTTTGTATCTACACCAAAGAGGGAGAATTTGTTCTAATTTTTCCAACATTCCCTAATCCACCAGGAACTGCATTGTCTTCATCAACTCATGTCTATTCTTTTCCCTTATACATAAAGAAAGGTATGTAGGTGTGTTGTCTATTTAGCTTGAGGAAGAACCTTGTCTTATGAGTAATGTTGGAATGTACAGAGTCATAAGTAAATATTCGAGTTGAGGCACGAATGTTGTATAGCTTAATGGATCCTTTCATTCATTATAGTTATCACTTCGTTCAAGACGAATAAGATCAAGCTCATATGAGACTTGCTTGTAATTAGGTCTTGATGATAGAATCCATGGAAGAAGTAAGTTCACTTGATTACCTACAACAATCATCTCTGATAGACTGTCATGGATGACAAATGGGGTGTCATCTTCATAATTTGAATTCATTTACCAAATATTTGCATTTGTTTTTTCGTCGGTTAGACAAAACTTAAGGAAAAGGAATAAAAGACAAACAAGAAAAGCTTAAGCACGAAAAGCTAAACCAAATTTAAGAAAGAAATTATGACAAAACTTGAAGAAAGACAATCAAGAAAAAGGCACACAAAAAGGACTCAAAGATACTTACTAAAATTTTAACAATGAAACTTTTTTTCTTTAGAAATTGCTAAAGCAAAAGGATAAAAATTCCATAATGGTTGACATCAATTTGCCAATCAAGTTAAATCCTAAATTTGGAAAATGTTTTTCTTTGGTAATTGTTACCACAAATTTGCGTTTTCACTTTTTTTTATACTAGTATTTTTTTAAAATTATGGAAATGAAATGTACATAGTTTT
>Ga0123341_1003747_pt1 | contig 13152 bp, 11 predicted proteins | sample Turbeapinknodule_FD_89959 | JGI IMG/M metagenome (GOLD analysis project Ga0123341, IMG submission 89959) | Root nodule microbial communities of legume samples collected from Mexico - Turtle bean Mexico pink nodule | ecosystem: Host-associated > Plants > Roots > Nodule | place: Mexico: Nepantla... | reverse complement strand
TCTACTGGAATTGGCGAGTTAGGGTGCTCTCGTACACCTTCCCTGTGGTCTCGCCGGCCGCCTTCATAATCTGCCCCACCTTCATCTTTGGCGATGTGCTTGTTCTGGCGATCTCCAATCATTGGTCGCCTGAGTTTACCATCTGGCGACTTCATCTTCAACTGGGCGATCGCCTGGTATGCTGGAGATCGCAGCACGCCAACTTAATAACTGGCGATTACACGAACCCTCCGACTTCCTTCCCTTCTGCAACTCTGGCGCCTTGTCCACACGCCTACTCTGTGGCTTGGTGCCACGTCATCACTTCCGACTACCAGGGCGGTACAAAATCATTTCTTCCCTAAACATTCTCTACAACCATGGCCTGTATCTAGAAATCACCCATGTGAACTCCCCAAGCTTCATAAACAGAAGTTTGTCTCACATCCTAAACTTAGAAATACCTTCTCTGGGAACAAACTAACTATGTTATTTGCAGGAGTTCTAAATTTGAGGACGAATTCTTTCCAACCTGGGGGGCATGATACAAACCAAAGCAACCAACAGATGATTAAGGACACATCAAGCACCTCACAAAAAGGTCAATCATCTAAGTATACAAATTCGGCCCCCCCCAAACCTCGAGAAAGCATCAGCAAAATAAGAAGTTATAAACCAGAATATCAGAAGTTCTTCCTTCTGGTCTTTATTTAAATAAATTGGGCTCACTTTAGGGGTCCAAATAGAAAAGATAGGCCAGAATAAGGTGCCTTTAGCATAATATGGGTGGTGGGTAGCATTTTAGCTTGTTCCTAGCCCTTTTGGAAGTCATTTTGACCTAGTTTCTAGAAGGACAAGCCTAGGATGCCGGTTTGACTTAGTCAAACCAAAAGGCTGCCCATTTTTTCCCTTTTCCCATCCTACCCTTTAGTTCGTTCTCCAAGGCTCCTTCACCTATAAATAGGAGGCCTACCTAGTGTATTTTACAAGTTGAAATTAATAGAAGAAGAGTTAATCTGCACAAATTGTGTGAGGTGTTAGTGAGGTTTGAATTCCTCTTAGCATTTAGGTCTTATCTTGTGAGAATTGAGAGCTCTCAAGTGGCAGCTATCATCACTTATCTTGGAGGCCAATCACACTCCAAGTGGCGTTTTCCACTTCTCAAATCCATCACATAAGCTTTATCCTTCCTTCATCTTTTCTTCCATTTTCATTCCATTTTTACTCTTTGTATCATGTTCTTGTTTGGTTTTCCTTGTTTCCATTCGACAATTCTATTTGGTTTTCCTTTCCATGTTCTTAAATTCCGCACCTTTTAGCATCACTTTCACCTTATAATTGTCGTTTCCTTCTGCTCTTGTGATGTTATCCTTCACACTTACTTAACCACTTGGTTAAGTTCGTGTCCAGTGGGGATCTTCTTAGAGTTCTCACCATTTTCTTTCTTAAAATCTGAATCTAAGTAAAGTGTCACACCAAAAATGAACAATCCTAAAATGAGTAGAACTTATGGAGAAGAAGTAAAGGGCCACTTGGAGAAGAGAAGGCTCCAAAATGAGAGGTGCAAAGATAAGACCCAGATAAACTAGAGTACTTAGACTCACAAATTCACTAAAGCAGAGTTTCTTTACTTCAATTCTCAATGTTGAAAATACATGAGGCAAGACACCCTATTTACAGGAAGGGGTGCCTCAGTGGGCAAGATGGGTGAAGGGTAGAAATGGAAAGGGAGAGGGGCTTCCTAGAGTGTTGACCATGGTCAAAACCACAACTTTAGGCATAGCTTCTAGAAGGTAGTTTAAAAATCCTAATTCTAGGTGCCTTGTCTTGAAAAAGTGGGCTTGGTACCAAGCCATTTCGCTAAGTACACTCCCTTTTATGCTATGTGAACCTACTCTAGCCTTTTTTGGTATTTGTACTCCCAAAGGGAGCCCACTTATTTACAAATAGATTTTTTTCTTTTAAAAAAACCAGAAGAAAGAACATTTGGTGTTCTGGTCTATGCCCAGTTCTTCTTTTGGTGAGGTCCGCCTGATCTTTGGTGGAGTCTTAACTTGATTACTAAGATGACCGCTCATAGTGTGAATTATCTCTTGAGTTCTTGGTCATCTTTTTGGCTACTTGGCTTGTATCATGCCTCCCAAGTTGGAGAGAATTCGACCTCGAAGTTAGAACTCTTGCAAATAACATAGCCAGTTTGTTCACATATAAGATAGTGCAAGATGTGGCATATGAAGTAAACTTATGTTCATAAAGCTTTGGAAGTTCATATGGGTAAGTTTTAGATACAAGCCATGTTTGGAAAAAATATTTGGGGATGACATGATGTTTGAATTTCATCCCTGATGTGAGTTGATTTTAGATTGCACATTTTAATGGTTTTGCTTTTGTTTATATTTTGTAATTTTGCAATTTAAAGGTGAGAACCCTAAGAAGATCTCCATTGGACACGAACTTAACCAAGTGGTTAAGTAAGTGTGAAGGTTCACTTCACAAGGGCAAAGACAAAATTACAATAATATGGTGACAATGATGCTATGGTGTGGAATTGAAGAGAAAATAAAAGAAGAAACAAAACAAGACTATAATGATAAAGAATGACCAAATGGAAGGAACATTAAAAAACATGAAATTGAAATGGATAATGGCGCAAATAAAGAAGGAAAAAGATGAAGGGATGAAAGAACTTATGGATTAGAATGAGAATTCACGCCACTTGGAGGAGAGGGACTCCAAGATGAGTGATACAAGAGCCGCCACTTGAGATGTCACTCACTCAAGAAAAGACCTAGAGTCGCCACTTAGGATACTACCCACCCAAGATAAGACCCATATAAAAAGGAGTACTCAGACTCTCAATTCACTCAAGCAAAGTTTCTTTACTTCAAAATTTTAATGTGTCAATATATGGAGGAAGGCACCCTTTATATGGGAAGGAGTGACTTGGAGGGCAAGATGAGTGAGGGGTAGAAAAGGAAGGGGAGAGGGGCTGCCTAGGGTGTTGACCATGGTCAAAACCATCCCTTAGGCATAGCTTCTAGAAGGTGGGGCTACATTCTAACCCTAACGGACTAGGCACAACCTAAAATGATAAATACCCCCCCCCCCCTTTTATGCTATGTGACCTACTCTAGCCTATTTTTCTATTTGGACCCCCAAAGTGAGCTCAAATTATTTACAAACATGTTTTTATTTTTAAGAAGACCAGAAGAAAGAACATTTGGTGTTCTGGTCTATGCCCGGTTCTTCTTCTGGTGAGGTCCATCTGATCTTTGGTGGGGTCTTTACTTGATTGCTAAGATGAATGCTCACAGTGTGAATTGTCTCTTGAGTCCTTGGTCATCTTCTTGGCTACTTGGATTGTATCATACCCCCCAAGTTGGAGAGAATTCGACCTCGAATTTAGAATTCCTGCAAATAACATAGTCATTTTGTTCACATATAAGATAATGCAAGGTGTGGAATGTGAAGTAAACTTATGTTGATGAAGCTTTGGGAGTTCATATGGGTAAGTTCTAGATACAAGTCATGTTTGGAAAGAATATTTGGGGTTGACATGATGTTTTGCAGAAAATCCTCATAAAAGGTGAGAACTTTTAGGAGGTGTTTGAATTCCATCCCTAAACTTCTTTACCCAAGATGCCAAGTATTTAGAATTATAAAGTAATGAAAAAGAGAAGGAGGAAGTATACCTAGGAGGCGCAGTTAGTTTTGGGTGGGTCAACATTATTGTTGTGATTGTCTGAGATGAGATGTTGAAACCCATTTTAATTTCCTCTCTTGTTTCATTTTCTCTTTTGGTTTTCATTTTTATTTGGTCTTGATTTATCTCTTTTATCATTATGGTTCTTTTACTTTGGCAATTAGTAGGAATGTGCCCAAAACCTAGACATTTAAAGTATTTTTGACTTGAGGTTTTGGGTGTGATTTAGGAGTAGAAGGTTTATGATATGGAGTGGTTTGTTTTGAGAAATTGGAAGGAAAATCTTGGTTTTGAAATTTGTTTTTCCCCTTCCAAGATGATTTGTAAAAGCCAACATTATGAGTATTTGTAAAACAATTTTTCAAAACTTGTGATTCAACCTTGATCGCTAGGTGAACCAATTTTTCTAAAGAATTATACTCATATAATTCTATAACATCTTGTGTTTCTCGCTGTAATCCACTCACAAATCTAACAATCTTTGAGTCTTCACTTTCATGCATATTAATTTTAGTCAAAGTTACTTCCAAATCTTTAAAATACTCGTCTACACGCCTAGATCTTTGTTGAAGTCGTTGGAACTTCAACAAGAGTTCCTTCCTATAGCAAGGATGAACAAACCGCGCGTGCATGCATAACTTTAAATCACTCCAAGAGACCACGGTTGGCCTCTTGTTTAGCCCAATGTCCATTACATTTTGATGCCACCATTGAATGGCATAGTCTAAAAATTCTTGGGAAGCTAACCTAACTTTTTGGTCTTCTTTGGCCTCATACACATTAAAGATTTGTTCTACTTTAGCTTCTCATTCTAAATAAAAATTAGGGTCATTTTCCCCACTAAAACTAAGTGACGTTACAAAATAAAAAGAATTATTTGGTTGTTGATGGTGCTGATGGCGCCGTTCTTCAAAATTGTGCACTATCCAATCTTGTTCTTGACTTCGATAGCGCATATTATGTCTAGTAGCTCTTCTAGACTCCCATCTCCTTTCTCTAGTTTGTCTCTCTTGATTCTCTTCTAATCTTTGCAATCTTTCCACTATTTGTCTTATTTCCTCGTCTTTGTGGGCCATTCGTCTCTTAGCATCCACAAGCTCCCCCAAAAGATGTGCCTTGTGAGGTGATTATGGTTTAGAAGATTCTTTTGAAGACAAATGAACCATAATTTTCCACAAGGAAACAAAAAATTAGTGAAAATTTTAATATAAAACCTCACTCACGTGTATCACTCAAGAAAGATTCGCACTCCAGAAGGTTTAAACTTGGTAGCAACATCTCAACTGAAAGATGACAAAGTTCTTACACTTGCTCACCAAAGATCCCCACAACAAAACTTAAGAAAGATTTGAAAGGCAAGCAAGAAAAGCTTAAAAGAAAGAAAGCTAAACCAAATTGGAATTAAGATAATGACAAAACTTTGAGAAGATTAACAAGAAAAGCACGAATGAAGACTCAAAGAAACTTACTTAAACTTTTAACTATGAAGTTTTAATTTTCTTAGAAATTTTAAAAGAAAAATGGATAAAATTCCACAAATGTGAAAACAATTTGCCACATAAAAAGAATCCCTTTTTAAATAATTTTTGAAATTGAAAAGTGAATTGCACTAACTTTTTTTTTGTCTTTACTTTTGTTTTATGGATTCAAAATGTCCACAATTTCGGCATGCATATTTTAATTCACTTTCAATTTTCACAAATAGATTGGGATTCAATTCATATGATCACTTGAAGTCTTTGTTTGCAACTAAATCAACTTCTACTCAAAAAAATTTCTAGTTGCTTTTAGTTCTTCAAAATTGAAAGCAAAATAAGTAGAAAGATTTTAAAGAGTCCTAGAACAGTAAGAACATAAGACTCAAGCAAATGAGGTAATGAAAAAAATTTGACAAAAATAATTCAAAAGTAGAATTTAAAATGCTTAATGAATAAAAAGTGGAATTGTAAATGACAGGAATTTAAAGGTGGAAAAGAAAGGTGTTGAATTGTAAAGTGAAATTAAATTGCTAAGAGGTAAAAGATAAATTTTAAATGTTCAGGAAAAAAGGCATAAAATTAACTCTTAAAAGATAAGCACAATTAGAACCATGCTCTGATTACCATATGATGAGAGTTGATTTTAGGATAGTACATTTTATTGGTTGCTCTTTGTTTATGATTTTGGATTTAGCAATTTAAGGTGAGAACCCTAAGAAGATTCCTACTAGACACGAACTTAACCAAGTGGTTAAATAAGTGTGAATGTTCATTCCAGAAAGGCAAAGAGAAAACACAATAATATGGTGACAATGATGCAATGGTGCGGAATTGAAGAGAACATCACAAGAATAACAAAGATGACCGAATGGAAAGAACAATAAAGAACATGAAGGGAATGGAGGTGGAAAGGAAAATAAAAGAAATAAAAAAGGGAAAAGATGAGTAAAACTTATGGAGAAGAAGGAAGTCACGCCACTTGGAGAAGAGAAGACTCCAAGATGAGTAGTGCAAAGAGCCGCCACTTGAGATGTTACTCACCCAAGATAACACCCAAATAAACTAAAGTACTCAGACTCACAAATTCACTCAAGAAGAGTTTCTTTACTTCAATTTTCAATGTTCAAAATACATGAGGCAAGACACCCTATTTATATGAAGGGGTGCCTTGGTTGGCAAGATGGGTGAAGGGTAGAAATGGCAAGGGAGAGGGGCTGCCTAGGGTGTTGACCATGGTTAAAACCGCAACTTTAGGCATAACTTCTAGAAGGTAGGATAAAAACACTAATTTTAGGTGCCTTGTCTTGAAAAAGTGGGTTTGGTACCAACCCATTTTGCTAAGTACACTCCCTTTTATGCTATATCAACCTACTATAGCCTATTTTCCTATTTGGACCCCCAAAGTAAGCCCGCTTATTTACGAACATGTTTTTGTCTTTTCAAAAGACCATAAGAAAGAACATTTGGTGTTCTGGTTTGTGCCTAGTTCTTCTTCTGGTGAGGTTCGTATGATCTTTGGTGGGGTCTTGACTTGATAGTTGAGATGACATCTCATAGTTTGAATTGTCTCTTAATTCCTTGGTCATCTTTTTGGCTACTTGGATTGTATCAGAATGACATGGACGTCACCTTAGAAAGGGAATACCAGCATGTTAATGACCTGGAGGAGCTATTTCCCACGATAGCAAAATACAATCTGAAGCTAAATACTGATAAATGCGTATTTGGAGTTGAAGTAGGGAAATTTCTTGGTTTCTTGTTAACCGAGAGAGGTATAGAAGCGAACCCAGATAAATGTACAACGATCATAGAAATGATAATTCTAGCTTATGTGAAGGAAGTGCAACAGCTAATCGAGCGCATGGCCACCCTGTCTCGTTTCTTATCAGCCAATGGAGATAAGAGGTATCCTTATTTCCAATGCCTTAAGAAGAATAACAGTTTCGCATGGACTGATGAATGTGAAAAGGCTTTTGTCAAGTTAAGGAATACTTGGCTAGTCCCCCAGTCCTCAATAAACCAACTTTGAAAATCCCTATTTGTCTATATTTTTCAATAACAAATCGGACTATCGCTCGGTTATTTTGCAAGAGCAGGAGAATGTTCAGAAGCCAGTCTATTTCATAAGCAAGGTGCTATAAGGACCAAAGGTTCAGTATCAAGATATCGAAAAAGCTACTTTAGCTGTGGTGTTTACAGCTTGACGACTTTGTCATTACTTTCAGAGCTTCACTATGATTGTAATGATCGACATGCCCATCCATAAGGTTTTGCAAAAGCCTGATATTGCAGGTTGGATGGTTCATTAGGAGGTTGAGTTGTCTGAGTTCGACATACAATAAGAACCGCGAGGACCAATTGATATGAACCCAAGAACATGATATGGATATGATATGAACATGTTATGGATTCAATAAGAGTTAGAATATGATTAGGCACTTTTTAAGAATTGGATCAATGTTCTTAATCATTCAAGAACTCACCAAATCACAAGAACCAAGCCAAACTCACATAGAAACCTATTTTTGGACATATGAACCGAATGAAACAAAGAAGAACACAAATGCACCGATTAAAACTTCAAGAAACATAATTAAAACCATAAGAACAGCAAACTAAGACAATCTATCGAACATAAACACAAACTAAACAAGTTCTACCGATTGAATCAACAAGAAACAACAAAGACATGTTTTAGACTTTGTTTTGGAATGGAAATGGAAGAAACAAACTAAACAAGTTCTACCGATTGAATCAACAAGAAACAACAAAGACATGTTTCAGAGTTTGTTTTGGAATGGAAATGGAAGAAGAAGATGAATAGGAATAGGAAACTTATGTGGTTTGAGCTCTTGGAAATGTGCACACCACTTGAAGGATGGTTGGCTTCAAGATGAGTGTTGTTGCCACAACTTGAGAGCCTAAGAATTCACTCAAGATAAGACTAGAAGAGAAGAAGACACAAGTCTCTCTCAATCACTCACCAATTTGGTAGAGGTTCTTTACTCTAAGAAATCAATCTTATCATTTCAAAGACCTAAGCCTCCCTTTTATAAAGGGGAAGACCGGTCATAAAGTACAAGAGAAGCTTGAAAGGTCACCTTCTAACTCCTTCTAAAACATTCTAGCACCTAAAGGAGTGCGAAAAGGCACCCTTCTAGTTCCTTCCTAAAACTAGCGCCTAAGGTGCTATACAATGGAGGTGTCTTTTAGGTTTCCCTCTTTCGCACCTTCCTAAACACCACTCTATATGTTTTACAATTTTATACAAAAGTAATCATAAAAAGAGAAAACATTTGAAGCCTACTACCCAAATCCTTAGCTTTTCTCCTTGTAATCCTTTGAGGTATAAAGGATGATGAGCTAATTTGTCTTTGAGAATCTTGAACTTGAACCTCATTCTCATCTTCTACTTGATCTCCATGACCAATTAAAGGCCAGGTATATGCAGACTTCATGGTAGAGCTTTCATCTAAGGACTTTCAGCCTGAACTTAATGATTTCTGATGGGTCCTTTCGGTAGATGGATCCTCCAACCTACAAGGGAGCGAAGCTGAAGTCATTCTAGAAGGATCAAATGGGCTTTTAATCGAGCAGGCTCTTAGATTTGGATTTAAGGCAAGCAAAAACCAAACTGAGTTTGAGGCCCTGATAGCAGAAATGTTGCTGACAAAGGAGTTAGGAGCTCAATGCCTGTTGGAAAAAAGTGACTCACTACTCGTGACCGGGCAAGTCACAGGCAAATATCAAGCCAATGACCCACAACTAGCCTCGTACCTCAGGTATAAGAAAATCTTAAGAGCAGTTTTCTCTGCATTTGATCTTGTTCGTGTCCCTAGAGAACAAAATTCTTGAGCAGACCTGTTATCTAAGTTGGCTAGCTCGGGAAAAGAAGGTCGGCATCGGTAATCCAGGAGACGTCACAAAGGAGCTGTTAAAGGTTGATCACTTGGAGGTCTTGCAGATCAGCCTAGAATAAGGGAGAAGACATCGATCAATGGTCCAAGAAACGCTAAAAGTCCCAAGAATAACCATTAACTTCCCGAAGATGAATATTCTGAGGTTATGCAGATCAGAACTAAAGATACCTGGCTAACACCTTATAAACGATATCTTGCCGATGGATTACTTTCCTCTGAGCCCGCATATGCCAAAATTGTCTAGAGGAACGAAGGTCGGCATACCCTAATAGATGGGAATCTATTTCATTACAGTTATACTCATCCATTCTTCACCTGTGTAAGTGGGGACCAGTGTACTCAGATAATGTCCGAACTTCACGAGGGTGTTTGTGGCAGCCACATTAGTGAACAAGCTCTCTCATTGAAAGTCATCCGAGAAGGGTATTATTGGTCGAGAATGAAAGAAGATTGCAGGAAGTATGACCAGTGATGTGAACAATGTCAGAAGCACACTCATTGGTGTCATACACCAGCCGAGGAGCTGCGATCGATTTACAGCCCATGGCCTTTTCGTACTGGGGGGTAGATATTTTGAGCCCTTTCCCTTTGACCATACGCCAAATGAATACCTCATCGTTGCCATTGAATATTTTACCAAATGGATTGAAGTTGAACCGGTTGCAGAAATAACTTCTTACAAAGTCCACATTTTGTATGGAAGAACATTGTGTGCCAGTTTAGAATTCTAAGGAACTTAATATCCGACAATGGAACCCAATTTGCCAACCAACAATTGGGAAAGTTGTGCATGAAGCTCGGGATAAAGCAGATCTTCGCCTCGGTAGAACACCCACAGACGAATGGGAAGGCCGAGTCGACCAACAGGGTCCTATTGACAAAACTGAAGATGAAACTGAAAAAGGAAAAATAAAATTCTTCAGAGGAAATTCCAAAAATTTTGTGGTCTTATCACTCCAATCCACAATCAACAATGAAAGAAACACCATTCAGCATAGAATATGGATCAGATGCCATGATACCTACCGATGGAAGTGCAAGAAAATTATCCTAGGTTCCAAAGTTTTATCGTTCAAGAATCCAAAGAAGGAAGGAGAATGAGCTCAAATTTGCTGGAAGAGGCACGTGATCACGCCAATATAAACTCGAAAGCCTTAAGGAGAAGGGTGGAAGTGAGGCACAAGATCAAGATAAAACCTCAGCAGTTCAAGGTCGCTGACTTGGTCATGAAGAAGGCCCACCCCTATCAAATTGAGAACAAGATGTCTCCAAAATGGATTGGCCCATTTCGTGTAGTCGAGGTACTCGAAAACGGCGCATATAAGTTGGAAACCCTGGGTGGAGGAGCCATCCCACAAACGTGGAATAAAACAAATCTCAAGTTTTATTTCAGTTAAGATGCCTAGATTTCCATATCTTTCCTTTGAACACTATTTTTCTATTTGAGGTAACACTCCTTTTTCCCTCAAAAGGGGTTTCTTATTGAGGTCACCACTAGTAAATTTGTTCTTTGGAGAGATATGTGAAATGAGTTAACTCGAATTGAATAGTGTAGTCACTCGAGATGACACACGGTAAGACGACATAACTCGGTTTAAGCACGATTACTTTAGTATAGGCTCCTTGTGAGATGAATTGATTTGAATGGGCGACGTCGTCCGAGATGGCACACGGTAAGACGACCTAACTCGGTGTAAGCACAGTTACTCAAGTATAGGCGCCCTGCGACATGAATTGATTTGAATGGGTGACGTCGTCCGAGATGGCACACGGTAAGGCGACCTAACTCGGTGTAAGCACGGTTACTCGAGTATAGGCGCCCTGTGAGATGAATTGATTTGAATGGGTGACGTCATCCGAGATGGCACACGGTAAGACGACCTAACTCAGTGTAAGCATGGTTACTCGAGTATAGGCACTCTGTGTGATGAATTGATTTGAATGGGTTACGTCGTCCGAGATGGCACACGGTAAGACGACCTAACTCGGTGTAAGTACGGTTACTCAAGTATAGGCGCCATGTGAGATGAACTAATTTAGATAGGTCACGTTGTTCAAGATGGCATACGGTAAGACAACCTAACTTAGTGTAAGCACAGTTACTCAAGTATAGGTGCCCTGTGAAATGAATTGATTTGAACGGGTGACGTCGTCTGAGATGGCACACGGTAAGACGACCTAACTCGGTGTAAGCCCGATTACTCAAGTATAGGCGCCATGTGAGATGAATTTATTTTAATGGATGACGTCATCCAAGATGGCACACAGTAAGACAACCTAACTCTATGTAAGCACGGTTACTCGAGTATAGGCGCCCTGTAAGATGAATTAATTTAGATAGGTGAGGTCGTCTGAGATGGCTCACGGTAAGGCGACCTAACTTGGAACAAATGTGGTAACTTAAGTATAAGCGCCATGTGCAGTGAATTAGTTTAAACATATGAATTATCCAATTTTACACATGGTAAGAAGATCTGACTCGAAACAAATGAAGTCACTCGAGTATGGACGCCCTGTGAGATTAATTAGTTTAAATAGGCGTGGTTATCCAAACAGCACAAGATAGGACGACCTAGCTCGGAATAAACGTAGCCATCCAAACAGGCACCCTGTGAAAAACGAGTTGTGTCGAAAATGTCCAAGCAAACGATGGACAGTTTGAGCTGAAGGGAACAACTCGATCAACATGAAAGATGTTGGTTTTAAAAGGTTAGCCTTTTCATTAATAGTTTATATCGTTATGATTTTCGTCATAGTTAATTATGTTATGTTTAGGGTGTAAAGGTAAGTTAGCTCAATTGGTAAACCATTTATGCATACATTCATAGCACTATAGGTAATGCCTTTTGATTCCAAAATAATAAATCATCTTAGGATTACCTAAAGTTCTGAAGTGCCAAATAAATGTTAACAAAGGGTCCAAACATAAATAAGTTTAACAGTTAAAAGCTAAATAGTTAATATAGTCCGTAAAAGTTCAAATTAAGTATCCTCCACCAGCTTTCCCTCAAATGTGATCTTGCCCGGGTCTAGTTCTGAGATGTCTATGGCAGGGTGGACGATAGTTGCCTGCTCCAAAGCAACTTCAAACCCAACGAGGTAGGATTGTACAACATCTTCTTTAAAGGATTTGGTGGCCTTGGAAAAATCTTATTCTTTGCGAGTTAATTCTCTCTTCAAGTCTTCAATCTCCTTAGAGAGTTTTCTCTTCTCCTCAACCAAGATCAGTCCCTCCTGGTTCTTGTCGGCCAAAGCCACACTGAAACAGTTAACCTCAGCTCGGAGGCGTTCCACATCTTGATGAAGTTCCATGTTCTCCTTAACGCTTTGGTCCTCAGCTCTTTTCCGATATTTTACCTTGATATTGACTAGGCAAGTCAAAGCAAATGCTTTGCCAAGGAGTTTCTTGGCATCGTGACGGAGGTGGTCTTCATCAATACTCATCAATCTGGCCTTATCCTCGCTAGGCAAAAAAAATGACTCACCATGAGCTGGGATGTCGGAATCGGGGTTCGATAAGCTTTTCCTCTACGAGCTTTCAGCCTCGCACTCTTGATGGTGATGACCTCATGGGGGCTCATCCATCTGACTGAGAATGTTTGGTAGGAGGGCTTCCAATCTTTTCCTTATAAAGACGAGGCCCGAGGTGGACTACTCGTCTTGGTCAGATTGGGCTTGAGCAACACCAGTTGAAGCTTTTCTCTTTTGTTGCAAAGAATCCTTGTGCAAGCTCGCATCTGCCCTCATTTTCTTGCTGAGCTCGGCCAACTCAGCCTTGTTAATATTGGAAAGCATGTTATCTGCAAAAAATGAATAAATACTTAGAGGTCATGAATTAAGTTTTCCCTTCCAAGGGTAAGAAAGGAGATGTACAAATATAAGCTTTGAGAGCACCAGTGAGATATTCTTTAGTCAACAATGTCAGATTATCAAAGACGACTTTCATATTTGTACCGCCCTGGTAGTCGGAAGTGATGACGTGGCACCAAGCCACAGAGTAGGCGTGTGGACAAGGCGCCAGAGTTGCAGAAGGGAAGGAAGTCGGGGGGGTTCGTGTAATCGCCAGTTATTA
>Ga0123341_1003746_pt1 | contig 13152 bp, 8 predicted proteins | sample Turbeapinknodule_FD_89959 | JGI IMG/M metagenome (GOLD analysis project Ga0123341, IMG submission 89959) | Root nodule microbial communities of legume samples collected from Mexico - Turtle bean Mexico pink nodule | ecosystem: Host-associated > Plants > Roots > Nodule | place: Mexico: Nepantla... | reverse complement strand
TTATATAGGAAAAAGAAACATATGGGCTAAGCCCATTACATAAATATGAGATATCTAACAATATCTATAATATCTCATAATATCAAATAATATCTAATTATATCTAATAATATCTAACAGTTTCATTATTTCCTTTCTCATGTTTTTAACAACTTTGATATCTCGAAGTTGTTGGTGAGGAAATATCCAATTTGGTAAATGCTGTGAACAACTATACTAAAACAACTGTATTGGGTCATAATAACTTTTCATCATCAAATTATTGTCTTTTTTTGGCTATGCCTTATGTTAGAAAAACGGTTTCAAATATTATTCATAGAGGAACAATTGCTCTTAAATAGAATACAAAGATATAATAACTGAAATTCCTAATTTTGTGATGGATATAATCGATCCCTACAATTCAGGATTGATGCTGTTCATTAAATATAAAATATGCTGTCAGCCTATAATCCTTCTAATTATGGATTGTAATTAAATCTCCTAATTCTGTAATTAAAATTGTATGAGAAAATATTAACTACAACTTAAATCACGGGATTGTGACACTCCCCTAAGTTGGTGGATGGATGTCATCCATTCCCAACTTGCGAACAATAGACTGAAATGTGGCACCACTTAGTCTGTTTCTCAATTCATCTGCAATCTGATGTCTCCAGGATTCAAATGGTGTACATATTGTGCCATTATCCAATTTCTCCTTTATGAAGCATTTTTCTACTTCAACATGCTTAGTTTTATCATGTTGCACTGGATTATGCGCAATATTTGTTGTCGACTTGTTATATCACAATACATTCTGATAGGTTTCTTGCAATCAATCTTGAGGTTTTCTAGAATTATCTTTAAGCATAGTATTTCATAAATCCCCAAGGCCACGACTTTAAACTCTGCTTCTGCACTTGATCTTGTTACAACATTTTTTTTCTTGCTCCTCCAAGTGACTAAATTTCCTCTAAGAAAAGCGCAATATCCAGAGGTAGTTCTTCTATTGTCTATAGAATCTCTACATAGTCAGCATCTGTGTAGTCTTTTAAGATCATTTCATTCCCCTCTGTAAATAGAACTCCTTTTCCAGGAGTTCCTTTTGAGTACTACGATTAACAACTTTGAGATGAGTCTCATTTGGATTATGAATGAACTGACTTACAACCTGATGTGAGTTGATTTTAGGATTGCACATTGTTAGATATTAATAGATATTATGAGATATTATAGATATTTCATATTTATGCAAAGGGCTTAGCCCATATGTTTTTTTTCCTATATAAACATAACCCTATGTGTTCAATAGACACAATGTATTTACCCTATTCTTTCTTTTTCTTTAATATGGTATCTAGAGCGTAGGGTTAGGGTTCATTTTTTATTGGTGAACCCACTGTTCACTGGAATTTTCCAGCCATCGCCCCATCGCCTCGCCAGAGCCGCCACCGCTTTCTTGCATCCGCTGCTGTCAAAATCTTGTAGGAGCCGCCGTCAGAATCTCACCAGAGACGCTGCCAGAGCCTTCATCATTGCTGCTGCCGCCAATTGACCAGTGACTGGATTTGTCCTTGTCATCTATAGCTTCTTCCGTTCCCTCTTCTGCTTTCACTGCCACTGTGACTTCTTTCGCTTCCATTATGCCAGATTCGTCTATTTATACTAATTTTGTCAATGTTCATCTCTCCATTGACAAATTGGATATAACCAATTATGACACTTGGGCCTCATATATTAATTTATGGCTTAAGAGTCAAGGTTATGTTGATCATCCTACCCGTCCCAATGTTTCTGAAAATGAGGTTTCCTGTTGGTTAAAAATTGATGCTCAATTATGCATTGTTATCAAATCTATGATTCACTCATCCTTAACACAAATTTTCCGTACCTATGAGACATGTTCAGAAGTTGGGAAAGAAGCAAAATTATTATACACCAATGATACTCGACGTCTTTATGGTGTGTCAAAATCTCCTCACAGTTGTTGCTCCCAAACGTCTTTATGGTACAATGATGGAATATTTGGGTAAACTTCATGCTATTCTTCATGATTTTAATGAGTTATTATCTCCTGCCCCCACCCTTCTCAAGAACTAGAACAAAGATCCAAGTTCTTCATGTTATTGAGTTTACATAGCCTTCCTGATGATTATTTTCATGTTCGTGATCAAATTTTGGGATCTCCTATCGTGCCCAATTTTACTTCCACTTGTTCTACCCTTCTGTGTGTGCCAGGTAAACACACCACTGATATAACGCCTCATGTTGATGACTCTTCTGCTTTAGTCTCTCAGCATGATGGTCGTACTCGTCCTCATAATCAGTTGCTCTTCATTTTAGCTCAAATCCAGTTTTTCATGAAAGGACCAAACATATTGAGGACGAGTACGATCATCATGCTGAGAGACTAAAGTAGAAGAGTAATCAACATGAGGCGTTATATCAGTGGTGTGTTTACCTAGCACTCACAGAAGGGTAGAACAAATGGAAGTAAAATTGGACACGATAGGAGATCCCAAAATTTGATCACGAACATGAGAATAATCATCAGAAAGGCCATGTAAACCCAATAACATGAAGAACTTGGATCTTTGTTCTAGTTCTCGAGAAGGAGTGGGGGCAGGAGCTAATAACTCTTTAAAATTATGAAGAAAAGCATGATGATTACCCAGATATTCCGCCATTGTACTATCAAGACGTTTGGGAGCAACAGCTGTGAGGAGATTTGGACACACCATAAAGACGTTGAGTATCATTGATGTATAATAATTTTGCTTGTTCCCAAACTTGTGAACATGTCTCATAGGTACGATAATTTTTTTTAAGGATGATTGAATGGTATATTTGATAACAATGCATAATTGAGCATCAATTTTCAACCAACAGGAAACCTCATTTTCAGCAACATTAGGACGGGTAAGACCATTAACATAAGCTTGACTCTTAAGCCATAATTTAATATATAAGGCCCAAGTGTCATAATTGGTTCCATCCAATTTGTCAATGGAGAGATGAGCATTGACATAATTAGTATAAATGGACCTATCCGGCATAATGACAGCGGAAGAAAAGTCGCAGTGGTAGCGGAAGAAGCCATAGTGGCGGCAGAAGAAGCCATATAGGATAAGGACAAATCCAGTGACCGGTCAATTGGCGGCAACAACAAAGATGAAGGCTCTGGCCGCGTCTCTAACAAGATTTTGACAGGCGGTCCGACTTTGACGAGAGTGGCGGCTTCGGCGAGGTGGTGGGGCGGTGGCTGGAAAATTCCAGTGAACGGTGGGTTCACCAATAAAAATTCAACCCTAACCTTCTGCTCTAGATACCATATTAAAGGAAAAGAAAGAATAGGGTAAATCCCTTGTGTATATTGAACACATGAGGTATGTTTATATAGGAAAAGAAACATATGGGTTGAGCCCATTACATAAATATGAAATATCTAACATAACTCTTGCCATAAATTGTGTAGTGTATGGGCATACTCATTGACTGAGTAATTCCCTTGTTTTGTATTAGAGATTGCCATCTTTATCTCATATATTTGGGCAGCATTGTCAACTTTGGAATGATTTGCTTTACTGCTATCCCATACCTTCTTAGTTGTCTCATAAACATGTAAGCATCACTCACATTGGTGTCTTGACATTCCACAACCATTATAGTACAACTACATTTGCCTTGTCCATGAGATGACCTAATTTTCCCTTTCCTTTTAAAAATGTATGGATGAAATGAGACCATTTTAGGTTATATTTTCGATTAAGCCTAAGGCTTGGTTGAATATTCTGCAGTTGACCATTGCCCAAATTGTCTAATTGGTTAAGGGTTCTTTGAGTTCAAATATTTTTAAGGTTTGAAGTATGCCAATGCAAGCCTAGAATGAATATTGTGGAATAAAGAAAGGGTTGTCGTGTTGCAGGTTGTGCAAGGGATTACTCAGTCTCCCAAGGATTTTAGAGCTTTGATACCATGTCAAATTTTTTTTCAAATATTATCCAAAAAGGAGCAATTGCTCTGAAATAGAATACAAAAACTTAATAACTTAGAATCCTAATTTATGATGGATATAATCTATCGGTACAATTTTGGATCAATGATCTTGTACAATAAATGACATATACTGTCAGTCTATTAATTCCCTTAATTATGTAATGTAATTAAATCTCCTAATTATGTAATTTAAAATGTACAGGGAAACATTAATTGTATCATAAATCATGGGATTTTGACACCTTATCCTACCCAACCTATTAATTTGTTTGTTGTATATTAAAGAAATTTGTCAATTATGAAAAAATTCCCTTCATTCTAGTAAATGGTTCTTCTATTGGAGTGCCATTATTTTGTGCTTGATTGAACGGTAAATTTTGCCATGGCTTCTGGTAGCATGACAATAATGTTGAAATTGTTTTGTTCTTGCCTGGATGGCTTGTCTTTTAATAACTATGTCTGTATTCATCTTGGGAACAAACAATACTATGTATTACACCATTTTTCTACATAGTGATAGTACATGATTGAACAATTTTGAGAAACTTTTCTTTTTCTTGCAATAGGTACTTCCTGTGATGATTGATGTTGGTACTAACAATGAGAAGTTACTGGAAGACCCCTTATGTAAGTGTTAGTTCTATATGCATTCAATGAAAGTATTGTATGGGACATATATAGAAGTCACATCATTGCATTAAAATATTGTCCATAGATGAAAATTGAGATCCAATTTAGTTAAGAAAGGACCAATTAATAAATTCGAGTTAATTAATTATTTGATTTAGGAGTATATATGTGATAGAAAAGAACTGATTCTATATTAGAAACGGGTAGATATAGAACCATTGAGTTTGCCTGTTGTTGCGGTTCTAAATCTACCCCTGTTTGGTTCTTTTGCCTCATTTTGTGTCTCTTTGTTGAAAGAGCAATGTTTACAACACCATGTTACTGTTTTCTCCTTTTACTTTTGATATGTTTTTTTAACAAAGAAATTTTTGCTTTTTGGCATGACAATCCCATAAAACAATGCTGATCTTCCACATTTTCCTGATGATAAGTGTTTTAATGGTCAAAATCATTTTCAGGGGACTCAATTTATTAGAAGCACATTAAAGGGTACGAGTAAGCTTAACCATATTTAAGGACAAACCATTTATCAAAACAACCTTTACTTTCAAATTTGGGATGATAATGACTCAAATTATCTCATGGCTATTGGGATCCATGACTACAAAGATTAGTGAAATTATATGTTCTATATTAGTTCCCAATAAATTTGGGAAGACCTTGGACATACGTATTCCATGCAGTACGACGTCTCTACATGTTGAGTTAGAAAGTAAGATCTTATGTGTCAAACAAGATGCTCTCTATGTTGCAGAATATTGTGGAATATTGAATGTTTTGTGGATCAAGTTGGACCAATATAAGAATTTGAGACTCAAAAATAGCAAGGTTGTTGCCACTCTTACCTAGTTTATTGAACAATCATGAATATTGAAGTTCTTATTAGGATTTGTTAGGGCACGAATTCTTGGCAAAGAAATAATTCCCTCTCTTTCTGAAGTCTTCCACATTTTCTAGGGTGAGGAGACTTATTGAATGGTCATGATGAATGACCCCTTCACTTAAGGAGCTGCCTTATTTTGTTGGAAAGGCTTTCAAACTTGGGACCTCAAACCCTAGGAAAGTCTAACTCAACTCAAAAGGAAAGGGGGATTGTTGGTGCTCTCATTGTATGAAATCTGCTCACACTAAGGAGACTTGCTTAAAGTTACATGGAAAGGAGAAAACTCTAATTCATTTGCAAAACTAAAATGCCAGTTCTCAACGAAAGCTTTTGATCCTCATACCATTTGAGAAATTCATTAAAAATAGTAGACTATCCCAAAGTATCAGATGAAGTAGGACCCAAAGTAGATGATTGCGAAGGAGCAGCTTGGATAACTGCGGCAGATCAAGGGGAAAGACCATGTAAAGCATAACAGTTGTCACTTTTGTGGGATAACTTCTAACAATGTTCACCTTGTGACACCTTTTGCCCGACATGCAAAGGCGATTTCCATCACCATGCTGAGATACCAAAGTGGAAGAGTCATCAACGGAAGCAGGTATATCAGTGGTTGGCTTACCTGTCACACGCAAAAAGTGTTCAACAAGTGGAAGTAAAGGTAAGCACAACTCAGGATCACAAACATATGAATAACATGACAAATTTTAACCTTTGCACGAGTTCTCGAGAAAGAGTGGAGGGAAGAGGCAATAACTCTTCGAAATTGTGAAGAAGAGCATGAACTTTACCCAAATATTCAGCCATTGTACCTTCAAGATGTTTGGGAGCAACAATATTGAAAAGATTTTGACAAACACCATAAAGACATAAGTTTCATTGGTGTACAATAGTTTTGCCTCTTCCCAAACCTCTAAACATGTCTCAGAAGCACGAAATATGTTTCAGTGATAAATGAATAATAGACTTGAGAACCATGCATATATGAGCATCAATTTCAACAATTGAGAAGCTTCATTTCCAACAATAGTGACCACATTATGGGTAAGATAATCAACATAACTTTGACTCTTAAGCCATAGTTTGATGTTTGATGCTCAAGTATCATAATTAATTCTATCCAATTTGTCAATAGATAGATGTACATTAACATGATTGGTATATATAGACGAATTAGACTTAGTGGCAGCAGAAGAGGCCATAGTTGAGGATGAGAGAGAAAAACCTAAAAACCAAATGAACTTCGATCAACATGATCAGAAAAAGGATGACAAGGTGAGCATGACGCTGGTGGTTGCCGTTGGAGACAAGGCCTAACGCGTTGCCACAGACTACCAAAAGTGGTGATGATGACGAAGCTTGGAGAGGTGGATTTGGGCGCATCGGTGCTTCGGTCACCATGATCTTTGCAGTGTGGTAGTCACCTAGCTTGGATGATTCGAACAAAGGTGTTGTTGGACCTTATAGTGGCGATAGAGGATTAGCATTGGTGAATGGTGAGTTCACTAGGAATACAAGGATTTAACCTAGCTTTGAATACGGTGTAAAATTAATTTAAGAGAAGCCTAAGTATTATCCCTTGTGTGTATAAAGCACATAGGGTTATATATTTATAAATAAGAAAAAGGAAAAAGACATGGGCTAAGCCCGTTACATCTAAAAATAATAATTGCATAAATGTAAAATAATTATAGAAAACCGTAAACAATTATTATAATTGAAATTCCATAAGAGCTACAACATCTATGTTTTTTGCAAATGTTGAAAGGGAAATGCATTGGGGTTCGAAGTGCACTTGGTGGATTATCGAACAAGTCAAATCATTGAGAGAGTGAATTATAATTGTGCAACGAAAGAAGGGTTGCTGAAATGAAATGAAATTCAGAACCAAAGAAAAAAAGAGTGACGTTTTTTAGGTTACCTAGTAAACTAGTGGTATATGCGATTGAACACTCGAAATGGAGAGTCCGACATTCTTACGTGACAAAAAAAGAACAACAAACAAAAATATTAAAAATGAGTAGAAATGTTTGAATGTATGCCCTAAAAGAATTTAATTTGATGAAATAAAGGTTGTTGTTTCCTTAAATGCAATATTTTTTTGAACAAAACCACACGAAGGAAAGATATGTATAATCAAGGTTGTGATGAGAGGGAAAATACCTTAGGAATACGAGTGAACATGGTGAATTTTGTGTGCGTCGAGCAGTTGAGAGAAAGAATGAAATATTGTGTTGTGAAAGAAATTTTCTTCAAATGAAATAAAACCAAGGAGCAAAGAAAATCGTGAAAATAAGATATTTAGGATACATAATAAAGTAAAGGTGTATTAGAAATTTAAAATGGGAATGGGTCAAAATATATCCAACCTCGTCTCTATATCTAACTTAAAAAATTGGGTATTCGTATTACCCATTCCCGTACCCGATCAATGCAAGGTATTCCTTGTCAAAGTTGGGATGGGTTCGAATAATACATGTGGGTGCGGGTTTATTTACTATCCCAATGCTTAGCTCTAGCTGAAGGATCTAGGAAAATTAAATTGTTTCTTTGGGATTGAAGTTGCTTACTCGAGGAAAGACATCTTTATTTACCAAAGAAAGTGTGGTCTTGATCTTCTCTAAGAAACAAGTAAGATTGATTGCAAAACCACTAATGTTTATAGAGCATAACCATATAATTGGGAGTGATGAAGGTAGTTCTACGGTGATTAAAGACCAATATCATAGACTTGCGGGAAACTAATTTACTTGGCCCGCATCATACCTAACATAGGTTATGTTGTGAGTGTAGTCAGTCAATTCATGAATGATCCAAGAGAGTGACATTTACAGGTTGTGAACAAAATAATTCAATGTTTGAAGACAAGTTCAAGAGGAATGAAAAATTATATATGGACGTGTATATCGATATAGATTATGTAGGGTTTGTTTCAAATAGAAGGACCACCTCAGGATATTGTATGTTCTTGGGTGAAAACTTAGTGAATTAAAGAAGTAAAAAACAAAATGTAGTTGTAAGGTTGAATGCAGAGGCTGAATTCTTAGTTATGGCACAAGGAGTGTGTGAATTATGGTTGAAAACTATTTTGATTGATTTTGAAATGAAATGTGAAGAGCCTGAGTCTCTATTGTGATAATAAATCAGCCATTAACATTGCTCAAAATCCAATTCAACATGACAAGACCAAACACATAAAATTAGACTGACACTTCATTAAAAAAAACTAGATAGTGGCTTTATCACCTCTTCTTTTTGTCTCATGAACTTCAATTTGCATATCTATTTACAAAGGGTGTTTGTATGTAACAATTTCATGATCTAACGTGCAAGCTAAGAATGATAGATATCCATGCACTTGCTTAAGGGGGAGCGTTGAGTTAGGAGAAAATTTTTTGTTGTGTTACAAGATTTTGTAGTCATTACAGTGTGTACTATAAGATACTAAAGGTCTTTGTAATCATTATTTTAGTGGTAGTTTTCTATATAAATATACATATTTATATATAATATATATCCGTTGTGACAATAGAGATCTGTTCTTCTCATATAGCTAAGTAGTATTGTGATTCAACAATTTGGTACAACTTGGAGCGAGGTTGACCACTCTGCCTTCTAGCGTCACTCACCTACTGGTTGTGTTAATTTGGTTATTTTTGTTGGTGACATTGTGATCATCTCGGTATCGGATAAGTGAAGCAACATCTTTTGAAACATTTTAAAGCAAAGAATATTGGCAAACAAACTAATCTATTTCTTGGGGATAAGTAGCATAATCCCAAAAATGTGATCATCATATCGCAAAGGAAATACGTAATGGATATTCTAGAAGTAACAGGAGTGTTAAATTCCAAGACAGTTGACACCTTAATGGATCTTAATGTTAAACACTTGCCAAATCAGGGAAGCCTCTTCTAGATTTTGAAGGGTAAAAATGATTGGTAGGGAAGTTGATCTACGTAATTGTAACTCGTTCAAATATCTCGTTTACAATAAGTGTACTTAGTCAATTCCTCAACTTTCCATATAAGAAACATTAGGACAACATGATTGGCATTGTTCAATACATCAAAGGAGCTTCAGGAGAGGGTCTTCTGTATGAAGACAAGGGACGCACTTGAGTTGTGGGGTATTTTGAAACAATCGGGTGGGCTCCCCATTGATAGAAAATCCACCTCTTTATGCATATTTGTTGGAGATAACCTTCTCTTGAAAAAGCAAGAAACAAATTGTTGTTATGAGGTCTAATGTAGAAGAAAAAGTATGGAGTTGTTGTTGTGGCTAGTCAAGACCTTTTTTATGGCTTAAACAGTTGCTCAGGAACTAAAGTTTTGAGGTGGTTATATAGTTGTATGTGATAATTAGGTCATCATGCACTGAAAGGGCGAAGCGTATTGAAGTTGATTATTACTTGGTTAAAGAGAAAGTTATGTCTGGTGAAATATCTACTAGCTTTATCAATTCCAATTTATAAACTAGCAAATATATTCACAAGTCACTATGGTTCATGGATAAACTACATATGTAACAAGTGTTGTGTACATGACTTATATGCTCCAACTTGAGGGAGTGTTAGAATTTTGTAGATATATTAAAATCCTATAGATGTAGTAACGGATGATATTAGGGTATGTTGATGATATCAAGATCAATTAGATTGATTCTATACTTATGTTGTTAGCCTAAAATAAGATAACTGAATATGAACACAAAATTCATCACATGCCTTGGTCTCTTTCTTCTCAACACCTACATTAAGCAATAGGACAAGGCTTATTTTTCAGCAGACAGGATGTGGGAACTTAGATCCTAGTTTAGAAAAGATCCATTAATGGACTGGAGGAAATTAATTTATGTATGATAGAAAATAAGTGATTCTATATGAGCAATTCTATATCAGAAAAAATCTGTATTGGGATCTGCACGATGACTGTTATGCCTAGTGAGTAACAGCTGACAGTTAGTACATAGGTGATAGTATGTTGTGTAATTATTAAGTGTGTAGTTATTTTTAAATTGGGAATACTAGCTTTACGAGACTTTTGTCTCGTGTATTGTTGTATTGTGTGTGATTTCAGTTCTCAATATTATATTTTATTAGTTTATGTTCTATCACTATCACTTTTTCTTCATCAAATCAAGGTTTAGAAATCCTATGAATGGTTCTATACGTCAACCTTCTCCTCACGCAAGATCCCTTTCAGCTTGTAATGTGAATAGACTCATTACCTGTGCTGAAATTCTTCATTTAGAAGAATGCGGAGGTAATGGCTTAGGGTTGAGCTTCCAACCACATGGTTAAAAAGGTTCTAAAAGCAGGTCAGGGACCAAATTTCCAGAATTCCTTGGCACCATTAGTGGTTTGATGTCTTTAAGAACTGTTGTTGTGTAACTCAGTGGACCAAAAGAACATTATGTTATGGTATATGCCTACTGTTGTTTCATTCATATATATATATATATATACGCACATATAATATCAGCTCTCATCTTAAACTTTCTAAATGAACTGAGTTGAGTTGACTCTACGAAACATGATTGGTATTTTCTTTTATAAGATTTGGGATTGCAGCAACATCGACTTGATGGTGATGACTATCTGGCTGTTGTTGATGAATTTATGGAGGCAGTCTTTACTCGCTGGCCAAATGTGATTGTGCAGGTATTTACATTAAAGTTTAAAATAAAAAGAGCAGCATGATTTACTTTTGCATTTTATTCAGAGCTAAGTTTTTTACAAGGCTATTAACTTTTTGTGCCAGCACAGTTTGAAGATTTCCAAAGCAAATGGGCATTTAAGTTATTACAGAGGTACAGAAGTACCTACAGAATGTTCAATGATGATGTGCAGGTAGAATTTCTTTCATATTTGATCATATAACATCAGTTGTTTTTAACAGGAGGCTATTAGTGCTCTTAGGAAAATATTGTTAATTCTTAATTGTACTCGGGAATTTTGTATATGATGTTCCTGAATCACTTTTCACTTTTAATAAATGTAACTATATAAGTATTTCATTAGTCATTAATGCATTAAAATTTATGGAAACCATTGATAATATTTTCCAAAAAAATAGAATTAAACAAAGTAAAGAGTCAGCTGCTTTTGATCATATTTTCTAAATTAGATGTATATCTATCAGTACGTTAAGGCTCAACATAAGTTTTTATTTGTATAATCTAGTCTTATGTGCATACGAGGGACATAGAATATCCCTAGCTGCATGCTTTTTTCGGGATAATTTTTTGATTGAGGAATAAAGGACATCTAGTTAACTTTAAACCAGTGAAATCACTTTTCGGTTATGGCAGCGCCATGGCGGCTGCTTTTGGCATCTCGAGATGCTAACGGAAAACGGAAATATCGAAAAAGGCGGAGAAAAACACTGTGACAACGTTCCGACGGTGGCGGAAAATGAAGAAGATAGAACATCCTAAACCTAATTTTGAAAAAACCCTAATAAGTTTGGGCCTTTGGCCCATTCCAACTTTTAACTAATAAAACCCTAAAATCCTATTTATTCAAATAAAATTTAAATGTGCTGCAGGTGCGTCAGCTATTAAACCTAATTAAGAGTTCAAAACCTACTGAATTTAAGTTTGGGCCATTGGCCCATTCCAACTTTAAACTAATAAAACCCTAAAACCCTAATTATTCAAATAAAATTTGAATGTGCTGCGGCTACATGAGCGGTTAAACCTAATTAAGAGTTCAAAACCTACTTAAAATTAGGTTTTTTTGGGCCTATTTTTGGCCCATTTAAAACATTATACTTATTGCAATCCACAACACATTTTTTTTTAATCTCTGCCACAACACTTTCTGCCATAACCCGTTATGGTTTCTGTTATAACGATATCAATAACACTGCTTTAAACTTTAGCTTTGGAGACAGACTTTGGAAACAAAGGGTTTTTTTGCATATTTGTTGGAAGTAAAAATGGGAGTAAATGTCATATCATAGGTTTCTAAATTTAAATATTCGGGAATTGAACTACAAAATTATGGATAAATTTATAAGGATGTCACACAAAGGATGCAAGCATAATGGCTAAAATACAAGAAGGCGTTGATAGTTATCTATGATTGCAATAGGTCATGCCATAAGTTTCTAGAGTTTAAATATTGGAGGATTGATACCACAAAATGATGGAAAACCTATTGAGGATGTCCCAGGAATATAAGCATGATGACTAAAATAGAGGAAGGCATCAAGGGTTATTTGTGATTGCAAATTACCTAACAAGCTTAAAGACAAGTTTTATTGTATTGCTATTTATCTTATTATACTCTATGATAGTGAATTTGGTCTTTTTAAGGAAGAAGAGACAAAAGGTGAGAGCAACAAAATTGAGAATGCTAAGATGAATGTGTTGTCACACAAGAAATAATAGGATACAAAAAATGTGTACATGGAGGTATTGATGTAATCTTGATTGAAGAAAAGATGACAAAAACTTTGTTAAGGTGGTTTTTAGATACATACAAAGGTCATTGGAATGGAAGCTCTAGTGGGAGAGTAGATGTTCAAGGATGTTTTAGTGGAAAGAAATAGATGAAATATATTTCTGAGATATCTTACAAATGTGATTACAGTCTCTATTTATAGACTGTTTTACAACCTAATTAAAGAAAGAAATAATAGGCAATGAAAGCCAGA
>Ga0123341_1003745_pt1 | contig 13153 bp, 11 predicted proteins | sample Turbeapinknodule_FD_89959 | JGI IMG/M metagenome (GOLD analysis project Ga0123341, IMG submission 89959) | Root nodule microbial communities of legume samples collected from Mexico - Turtle bean Mexico pink nodule | ecosystem: Host-associated > Plants > Roots > Nodule | place: Mexico: Nepantla... | reverse complement strand
TTTTTTTTTGTGTTTTTTATATATATATATATATATATATATATATATATATATATATATATATATATATATATATATATATACCACACAATTTCAGCAACACAACCTCAAAAAACAGTGTGGTTGCTGCATAAGATTCCTATTACCAACCATGGCTATATGCTACTAAACGAATTTTACATTATAGCCATTCAAAAAATAAATGTTGTTGCTACTACATAATTACTGGTGGTTGTTGTTTGTACATACTAAACAACCTCAAACAACAAAATTTCTATCATAATCATTCATATTTCATCATCTTCCTCTCCAACATCTACATCACTCAAGTCATCTTCATCTTTTATTAAAACTTCTTCTTGAATGTTTTCAATTTCTTCCACTATGGATTTTCCATTTTTATTGATTTTGGTATTTAAATTTCTATGACCTATATTAGCAAAAGAAAAACAAATAAATTTGAATTAGTTATAGTTTGTTGAACTTTCATTTCAAGTTCTAAATAAAATAATCAACTCTCTTCCTTTTCTTGCTTGAAGCTCCCTCCTCAACATCAAAACACTCATGTATATCCATCCAAGAGGAATCAATAGGCAAACAAGGATTTTCTTTTTCAGTGATCCATTCATCATCCGATTCAATATCTGACAAACATATGGGATCATAAGTTTCCCCCTTTTCTACTCTTTTATCTCATCTCAAGTTGAAGATTGTACTTCACATACACAAGAGCATTTAATCTTTGTTGTTCCAATCTATTTCTTCTCGGTCAAATGTGCTCCAACTTCTTTCACGTCCTGTTGCACTACTCAAAATTTTCATGGCTACTTTTTTTAACTCTTTACCTTCTCTCCCACCAAAGAGCTGTCAAAACAAAAATATATTTAACTATAATGTAATTAAAAGTTTATAAATCATGTAAGAATTGTAATGAGTAATTTAATTACCGGGTTGTTTCATATTTCTAGTATCTATTGTCATGTCCATTCCAAAAAGCCCCTTAACTCCCTTGAACTTCTCAGATTGTTGATCAATTGCAACTCTTATTCTTGCATTTGAAACCATTATTTGAAATGTCTCATATAAACCAACCAACACCTCACTATGTGGATTGAAATTTTTTTCAATATCTAACACAATAAAAAATAAGTTAATGAGAGCAAAGGATATAGTGTTACTTAGTAGGAGAAATTTATAAGTAATTTAGCTTACCTAGGATTGAAGTAATAGGCAGCTGCATGGAGAGGCCTATGTAGTGGTAAATTTCACCTAGTGTCAATAATTTTTCAAACTTTTTTATATCCTGTTTCTTGCTTTTGGAAATTTTCAACAATTTTCTCTTTAGCTTTGTCTATTGCTTCATAAATATATAGCATGGCTGGTTTTGCATCACCATTTACAAGCCTCAACACTTTTACAAGTGGATTTACACATTTAAGGAAATATGTGATTGATCTCCAAAATCTTCCATCACTTAACACTAGATTCATGACTTGTTTGGCCTCATTTTTAGAAGCATGTGGACTAGTAGCCCATTCCTCTGAAGCAAACATTGATCTAAGAGCATTTTTTTGTTGCTTAATACAATTTAATGTAAGATAAGCAGTAGCAAAACGTGTGACAGTTGGTCTTGCTAATTCCCTTCCATTAGAATGCTTTCTATACAAATTAAGAACCCATGTGTGCCTATTTATGTAAGTGGTAACTTTTTTTGCATTGCCAATGGTATTGTAAAATATTGGAAGCTCTCCAATATCCTCAAGAATTAGATCAAGACAATGAGCTGCACACGGGAACCAAAATAATTTGGTTCTTTTTTCCATTAACATTCTTCCAGCTGCCACAAAGTTAGAAGCACCATCTGTAACTACTTGAACAACATGTTCCTCTCCAATTTCATCCACTATGTTGTCTAACAATTTATACATTCTTTTCCCATCCTTTATCACATCACTAGTGTCAATGGATTTCAAAAAAACAATACCACTTGGACTGTTAACAAGAAAATTAGTGAGTGATCTTCCTTTTCCATTAGTCCAACCATCACACATCAATGTGCATCCCCATTTCTCCCAATCACTCTTATATTTTTCTAGACACTTGTGTACCTTATCCACAGCTTTTTTCAGATAGGATACCCTTACCTCATGATAAGGAAGTTTTAAACCTTTTTCCATAGTCTCCAACCGCCTTTAGCATCTGGATGAAAAGAGGGCTCCTTACAAGATTAAATGGCAATGCATTATCGTAAATGCAGTTGCAAATTTCTTGAATTACATCTTCTCTGTTCTTCTAAGATGCATTAATTATCATTTGTTGGAGATCATTCTTTCTTCTCTTGTAACTTCTCCACAATCCAAGTTCATCTCCTCTTCCTTTTTTCCTTCATCTTTAAGCAGCTTCAAAAGGATTGCCTTCACCTCATCTGGAACATTGCAACAAGGGATAACGTCTTTCTTTGTTCCAGTAAGATGATGTTTCATCCTTGCTATTCCACCCCAACAACTATGAGAGCAAAACTTACATTTTACTTGTAGATGGTGATGCAAAACCAACAATGTCATATATTTATGAAGCAATGGACAGAGCTAAAGAGAAAATTGCTGAAAATTTCCAAAAGCAAGAAACAAGAGATAAAAAAGTTTGGAAAATTATTGACACTAGGTGGAATTTACAACTACATAAGTCTCTCCATGCTAGGTAAGCTAAATTACTTCTAAATTTCTCCTACTAAGTAACACTATATTCTTTGCTCTCATTAACTTATTTTTTATTGTGTTCGATATCATTATGAAAAAAATTTCAATCCGGATAGTGGGGTGTTGGTTGGTTTATATGCGAAATTTCAAATAATGGTTTTAGATGCAAGAACAAGAGTTACAATTGATCAACAACTTGATTCAAGGGAGCTAAGGGGCTTTTTGGAATAGACATAGCAATAGATACTAGAAATATGAAACAACCCGGGAATTAAATTACTCATTACAATTCTTATATGATTTATAAACTTTTAATTACATTATAGTAGAATATATTTTTGTTTTGACAGCTCTTTGCTGTGAGAGTTATAGAGGAGAAGATAAAGAGTTACAAAAGGTAGCCATGAAAATTTTGAGTCTAACATGTAGTGCAACAGGAGGGTGTGAAAGAAATTGAAGCACATTTGACCAAGTGCATACTAAGAGAAGAAATAGATTGGAACAATAAAGATTAAATGTTCTTGTGTATGTGAAGTACAATCTTCAACTTGATACAAAAAAGTAGAGAAGAGAAGGAGGAAACTTATGATCTCATATGTTTGTCAGATATTGAATCAGATGATGAGATCACTGAAAAAGAAAATCCTTGTTTGCCTATTGATTTCTCTTGGATGGATATACATGAGTGTTTTAATGTTGAAGAGGGAGCTCCAAACAAGAAAAGGAACAGAGGTGATTATTTTTATTTAGAACTTGAAATGAAAGTTCAACAAACTATAACTAATTCAAATTTATTTGTTTTTCTTTTGCTAATATAGGTCCTAGAAATTTAAATACCAAGATTAATAAAAATGGAAAATCCATAGTAGAAGATGAGGAAGAAATTGAAGACATTCAAGAAGAAGTTTTAATAGATGAAGATGACTTGAGTGATGTAGATGTTGGAGAGAAAGATGATGAAATATGAATGATTAGGATAGAATATTTTTTTGTTTGAGGTTGTTTAGTATGTACAAGTACAAGCAACAACCAACAGTAATTATGTAGTAACAGCAGCAACAACACTTATTTTGTGAATAGCTATAATCTAAAATTTGTTTAGTAGCATATAGCCAAGGTTGGTTATAGGAATCTTATGCAGCAACCACACTGTTTTTTGAGGTTGTGTTGCTGAAATTGTGTGGTATATATATATGTAGATACAACACTCAAAATGAAATATGAGGTTGTTTTGTTATTAACTGCATCTTTGCATTTCTACATATCTTATATATTTAATTATATGTTACATTTTTTAATGTTTATGAATCTTACGATTCACGATACGAAACGCTACACGATTAAGAAAATCAGCTCTCCGATACACTACTTGGATCTCGATTCAATTACCATGCAACCCACAACCATTGTTCAAGTGTTGCTTGAAAACACATTTATTTTTGAAACTTTGAATTTACTTGCTCCAAATAAGTTCACAGGTCTAGTTCATCAAAATGTTGCTTCAAGAAAATAAAGATAAACAGTATAATTTATCGAGAAAGATAAGAAAGAAACCAGTTTTCTCTACATCTGTTCAAACTCTCAGAACATAACTTCCAAGTTCCAAGCATAACAATTTTCCATGGTAAATTGAGACGTGACTATATGTAATCTTAGCCAAAGGTTCATTTCTTCCAAGCCAAGAACTTTTCAGATTCAATTCAAGTCAATGAAAATTGAAAAGAAAAATAAAATAACAATTCAGTTGGCATTGGAAATAGCATCATCAGGAAACTTCAAAGTTTTTGTTTCCCTCATCAAAATGCGGATTAGCTTTTCTTCCCCCAATTCAAATTTATATACATAAAAAAGAGAGAAAAGAAAAAATAAGTCTGGGCAGTGTGTATACAATGTGTCTTCTCTAATTTTTCCAGGTATTTGGGTTTCCTTGTCTGCCTTTCTTCTTAACTAATAAAATTTTATTTCTTTTTTCATGTTTAATAAAGCCTACTTTATGAGGATGTAATGATTCTTAAGTCTATATAATTTATTTTTTTAGCAAAAGGTATCTAATAAACAACAGTTAGAAAGAAAAAGCAATCATGACATGACACACTCACAAAAAAGCACTAAAAAATTCACACAAATTAAAGAAAAGTGTTTCAGTTCATTTTGAGCCTAAGAAAAAATACTTCTTGTTATTTTTTTTGGTATACAATACAAGCACTATATTAGCCAAGCATATCTCAGCAATCAATGAAAACCACAAATAATTGAAAACAGAAAACAAATAGAGTATGAAACTAATTTCTTCACCTATCCAGTGTAAGTATATACAGTTTAATAAAGTGAAAAAAAATGTAAAAATAAAATAAAAACATTGAATAGTTGTTGTAGGGGAAACCAATTAAAAAGGAATTAAAAAAATAAAGGTTTAATTTTATCTTCAACAAGATGTGCTTTAACAGAATCATTGTTGTAGCTAAATCCCTTTACTGGAAAGAACTATAATTTAAGCAACAAATCCAAATTAGATGAGAAAGGTGTATGTATATTACCATTTCTATAGTGGCTCAGTGTTGAGTCCAACAGGTTCCTTAGTAGTCACTTCATAGGTGAAAGTGCCAAACGGGAACAAGGACAGACAGTAGTTTCATCAACCATATTACATAACTGCCTTTTCATACAGGATCCAGCACTGATTCAGTCCTGTGACTCAAAGCATGAAACAGATTATCAGAACTAAAATGGACATGTCAATATCAATAATACCCTGAATGAGCTTTCACTGCCTCTGTGCTTCATACTAAAGTTTATCATAAGGTTATATAGATAAAAAAAATTATGATTATTTCTGCAATATATTTTAGGCTGATATTGTTTCCCGTCCCTTTTAGACACTTATCCTTTTCAGATTGGTGATTAGAGCAAAAAGACAGACAGAGGGCTACAAAATCACTTCCCTGCCTGTCTGGTTATTACTACAATGGAAACAGGAAAACTTATTCGTCTATATCATTGCAAGGAAAAGTAAAAGTGAAAGAGACCACTGCCGGTCTGATCCTAACTGGAAATTGCCTTGGGTTGTCTAAAAACCTCATCCAGATCATTGAACATGACAGAAATTTCTCATTTTTATAATCACACATACATTACTATTATGCATTTATAGAAAGGTTTAACCCTTTAAGGGAAAACAGAAAGGGTGCCATATTCATTGACTTCCACGAACTGATTTACCGAAAGCATGGACACACAGATCAAGGTTGATGGTATGCTTTAAGGTTGAGGGCTAGGAAAGGAGGAAAAGAGTGAAAGACACCTTCTGGCAGCGAAAGCATGTATTGTATTGCAATACCATAAACTGATACCCCTATTTATTTAGTAATAAAATTAGATCCAGTATTAGCACAGGTCCAAGTCTTTGGACAATAGGATTAATAATCAGAATATCTCCAAGCATTGGGGACGGGGAACAGCCGAGTCACAACCAGATTGACCAAATAAAGTTGAAAGACAAAGGGTAAAACTTAAAAGCACACAAACCAATAGACACTAGCAATTACACCCAATAAATGTAGTAATGCAGAAGACAATAAACCTGATACGACAATGGAAATTGTAAAGAACATAGATGCCATGCCAAAATTGTCTAACAAAGAAGTTATGATTTACATAATTTAAAAGGTGACATTAATCTTTCAGGTAAGTTTAAATAAATTGTGTCAAGTACCAAAGGAATGGTAACCCATTATTTAGAAGCTTAATTATAATGAAAAAATTATGTACCTGCAGGTCTCATCCGTGTGCTCTCTTTGCGAGCAGCACACAGGGAGTAGTCCAAACACTAAAAGAATCCTCCTTTTTTTTTCCCACATGTTCAGTTCATGGACTCTGTCAAATCAGAAAGCATTTCTTTCGCTGATTGATTTGCTTTCTGAAGTTCCCCTTTGGCACAAAGTGCAGCAATTCTAGAATAATAGAAGTCAAAACCATGCATCTGGGATCTTGTCATACAATCACCATTATTTGTTGTAAGATTACTTACATCTTTGTCATCACAAGATCCAAGATTCGAACCACTTTTGCAAGAGGAAGGTAGAATGCTTGAGCATTTTGAACCAAGATCCTTGTATTCATAAATCTTTTCTCGTTTATGGAATCCTTGATTATAAGTGGACAACCTTTGAACAGGAATAAGTATACAGGCAATTTCATTGAGAACTGTAACAGCTTCTTGAACCCTTCCTTGCTCACACAAAGTGGCAAGGAAATCACTTATTGACTCAGTATCAACCTCCTTGTTGACTATGTTCATCAACTCTGCCACATTCTTGGATTGGAGCATTTCTCTCAAGACACTCCTGGCTTCTTCCATCCTTCCCTTGGTACAAAGACCTCTTATCAAATATAAGAACCCAAAAAAATCAGGTGATACATCTTTCCTCTTGAACTTATAATAGAATTCAAGGGCTCCTTGCATGTCACCCTTTTGGCAATAGCAATTAATTGCAGCACTTATAGTCAAACTGTCAGGCTCAATATATTTTGTCGCCATATCATTAAGAAGCTCAAATGCCTTTTCCAATTGTCCAAACTTAGAAATGCCATCAAGTAATGAATTGTAAACTTGTACTTTAGGCTGAAAGCCCTTGAGGACCATTTTCCTGAAAATATGCTCTGCATCTAGCAAAAATCCCTCTCTACATAGAGCATAAACTACTGTAGCGTAAGTTATTTCAGAGGGTACCAAATTAAGTTTCTCTATCGAATCCAACAGCCGAAATGCCTCAATAAGACATCCCTCGTGGCACAATCCATTTATGATTGAATTATATATGACTATGTTCAAATTCATCCCCTTCCTTTCAACAAAGGCACAGAGATCCAATGCTTTATTGAGATATCCTCCCTTGCACAAGCCGTCAATAACAATTGCATAATCAACATATGTGACTGGTAAATTATCTTGAGTCTCTGTAACAAGCTTATACGCATCTAAAGATCTACCCTCCTTTAAGAGAATCTTGAGAATAGAAGCAGGAAAAATGTCAGCTAAAGAGTAATCCACCGTTTTTCCAAGATATTGAAGGGCACTGTTGACATCTTTCAGACAGAGGTAGCATGCAAGTATACTTTGTACCATTGGTTCAACTAGACCATATTCTTTCAGGAAGCTGTTCAAAAGGGGCATAATTTTCTCCCTGTTCCCATTACTAAGATACCCTCTCAAAATTGAATAATAAGACTTGCCCGTGACAGGTTGGCCTCTCTTTTTCAGCATCATGCACATATGATTTGCATCATCAAGTAACCCTCTTTGACATAATAAAAAGATGGAATCATTACATACTGCATTATATATGTCTGGTCCCAAACCATCCATTCTGTAAACTAAATCTAAAGCCTCTTTTGTACTGTTTTCTGCAAAAATTGTCTTCATTAACATCCTAAATGTAGGTATATTCAACTCGAGACCTGAGTGATTGAGTTCAAGTAATGCATCGATGGCCAATTCTGCCATACCATTCTTGCAGAGGCCATTAATAATACTATTGTAGCACGCGGATGACAGGATTGAAGTCTTTCTAAATTCATCAAATACCTCAAGTGCCTCGTCAATTCTACCTACCTTGCAATACCCATCAATCATTGTGCAGTAAGTCACTGAATTTGGAACCAGATCCATTTCAGACATTCCTTTGTAAAGTGCATAAACATCTTCAAAAGCCCCTATCATAAACAGGGCTTTGATCAGTACATTACACATCACAACATCCATAGCAATCTCAGCTTCTTCTATTCGCTTCCTTGTCTGCAAAATCCCGGGAATGTTTTCTTCTGCAGTATACCCATGCAAAAGTGTGCTGTATGTAATCACATCTGCAGCAACATTTTTCGACAACTCATCCGCCTCTAATGTCCTCCCATGCTTGGATAAACCATTCATAACAACATTGTATGCAACAACACTAGGACTGATCCCGCTCCTCTCCATTTCATCAAACAGACTAAACACCTTATTGAAATCCCCTCTCCTTCCAAACCCATCAATCAAAATCACAAACACATATTCATCCATTTCAATTCCCAGTTCTTTCATGCCCTCAAAAACAGAAAACGCTTCCTCCACCTTACCCTTCTTACAATAAGCAGACATGATTGCACTGTATGTGACTTTATTAGGTCTATGTCCTTCTTTTATCATCTTGGCCAAGAAAGTAAACGACTTCTCCACGTCACCTAGCTTGGAGAACCCATCTACAAGCACAGTATAACTCACACAATCATGACCTATACCCTTCTCCTCCATTTCCCTCATCCTCCTTAAAACCTCAACTAAAACCCTTTCCTCAACATACCCACAAGCCCAAGCACTATACAAAACAACATCCAATCCCAACCCTTCCTTCTCCATCCACTGCACCAAACCACATACTTCTCCAATCCTCCCCATCTTACAAAGAGCCCCCACAAGAGCCGTGCAAGTCACCACATTGGGCCTCAACCCCCCACAATCAGTGACACTCTTAAAAAAATCCACCCCAATTTCCGGTTTTCCAACCCTACAAAACCCAGAAATCACGGAACTACACACAAAATCATCAAAAGGGCACCTAACTCCATCCTCAGCCATCAACTCCAGCACCTCAACGGCCATACCCATGAGCCCCTTTGAGCTCAATTCATGAACCATCAAACAAAAGGTGAAAGAAGAAGGTACCACGGCACGGTCCCTCACAGAACGCTGCAAAACGGAGAGAGCTTTCTCAGGGTCGAGGCGTTGGGTACAGAGGCCTTGGATGAGGGTGTCCCACATGAAGGGGTGAGTGATTTTCAAGTGGGTGTGCATGAATTGTTCTGCTTGTTCGAATTTGTGGGATTTGAGGAGTGCCCATGCGAGGAGGGAGAGGGTTCGGGGATTGGTGGGGGCATTGTTGGTTTGCAGCTGGGAGAAGAAGTGGCTTATTAGGTTGAACTTTTGGAGGTGGAAGAGGAAAAGGAGGAAGCGGTTGATGGGTTTGGGAGTGGGGGTGAAGCCACGCTTGAGCAAGGTTTGGAGGGACAAGGGTGGTGGGTGGAACAACATAGAAAGGAAAAGACAATGCTTGGATTTCAAAAACAACGTTGTTCTTGTTCCAACATTGGATGAAAATTGAAATGTCACTTCTTTGGTTAGATTCTGTTCAGTTTTGAGACTGAGTTGGAGCAGAGAGCGTTACATGATCAGGGCTGCTTCTTCCTGCACCTCCATACCTTCCTTCTTGTGCCACCCCCATAAATTTTTCTTATTCCAAAAATACCCTTTTCAATATTCTGGATTACATAATCCGGAAGTCTTTTTCTAGATTCAGAATTAGCTATCGGATTATGTAATCCGGAAGTCTTTTGTGATTAACTTCCGGATTATATAATCCAGAAGTCTTTTCTATACATAAGATTAGTTTTCGGATTTTGTAATCCGAAAGTCTTTTTTTCAGATGTGTTATTAGCTTCCGGATTACATAATCCGGAAGGTTTTTCTAAATATGAAATTGACTTCCAGATTATGTAATCAAGAATTTATCCGGATTACATAATCCATAGGCTTATTATTTCAAATCCAAGGGAGTGAAAAAAAAAGGATAAAATGGTATTTTCATATTTAGTATGGGGGTGGCACAAGAAGGTATGGAGGTGTAGGAAGAAAGAGTCCATGATCAAAGGTGCTCTCTCTCACTTTGACTTCCGGATTATGTAATCCGGACATAGACTTATTATTTCAAATCCAAGAGAGTGAAAAAAAGAGGATAAAATGGTATTTTCATATTTAGTATGGGGGTGGCACAAGAAGGTATGGAGGTGTAGGAAGAAAGAGTCCATGATCAGAGGTGCTCTCTCCCACTTCAATTGGGCCTGACCGATCACTGAATACAAATATATGATGATTTATTTCTTCACCCCATAGTTTCCATGTGCACCCTTTAGGGTGGTTAAAGGACAAAACTGCCCCTTTACTGCATGCATCATCGTTCCCCTGAATTATGTGATGTGGAAATATCTTTTAACAAATTAAAAACTATATTTCACATACTGTGATGAAAAACTATTGAAATTAAATTTGTACATTCTTGTTTTAATTCCAAAACCATAAGTCAGTTACAAAAGCTCTATTATTCTCACACTTAACTGCATAAAAAGCATTAATTCAAAATAAAAATTTGATAGCATAAAAATTGCATAAGTGCATTGCATTCTATGTATATGTTTCTTTCCTAGCAAAGTTGGTTCATCGAGATGTCCACTTCAACTACTTGAGCTAAGAAAAAGAATTAAGTTTGAACATGTCAGTGAAAAAAAAGATCTTTAATGGCTAATGAACCTTCAACACCAACATTTTCACTTTCTCAAATAGCAAGAGTTGGTAACCTTGAAACTTTTATCACAACGAGGAGAAAATAAGTATGTTTTTTTTAAGAGATAAGTAGGAAACACGTTAATGTATCTAAAGATTTTAAAGTTCTTATGGTTAAAGGAAGAAAAACTTATAGGTGTGAGGAAATTGCTACAACTCCAAAAGTTACAAATATTTATGGAATGATAGGTCGAATATATCTTGATTTGGTTAAATTATTTTTCACAAACTTTATCTTTGAAGGTTTTACTATGAGATATCAAGTCAAAGACATAGACATTAAGATCACTCCTGAAAATTTGAAAGTTTTTTCTAATATGAAGTAGGAGGGTGTTCAAGTTAGCAAGGGAAACACTGGAATTGTTGAAAACTTCAAGAAGGTTTAGTACTTTAAAAGTTGCTTGAGGAAGCCTTCTGCCTTTGTCAAGGACTTCCATGCAAAAGGACTCAAACTAGAATAAATGTTATTTGCTTTCATTGTGGCATAGCAAATTACACCTAGGGGAGCAAGCAATCATGTTATGCTAAATGAAAAAGATTTGGTTTTAATGTACGACATTCAGAACATGATCAAGGTAAACTGGATTTATGTTATCAAGGATCATATGCTGAAATCTAAACGCTTGACAAATTATATATTTCCCTATGTTGTTCTTATATTAAAATTTCTAAAACATTTTGGTGTGGATCTTGATGGAGAGTCATCTGAGGTGATCAAATGAATAAATGGCATCAACAATGTCACTTTTCATAAGATGAGATTCATTAAGATTGATGATCACTTGGCAAGCAAAGAAGATGATGAAGGATTCGCAATACCTGAAGCAGATGCTTAAGATGAAGTTGGTCCAAGTAACACTTAAGAGGTTGAACCAAGAGTTATTGAGATCTTACCTTATGTTCCTCATGTTGATCATGGTATTCCTTTGTCTCCATTTGAGAAGTTGCTCTTAACAAGAATAGACAATATGGAAACTGGTCAGAAGGAACATTATGAGTTATGTGTTGCATGCTTTCAGTATTTGGATTAACAAAGTTCAAGAATAACTTGATGAACTCAATTTTGTAAGGGAAGACTAGGTTGTTCATGCTGCATTTTGTCATTTTAATTTTATTATTTCTTAGTTTGAACTTTTGAATGTGTTTGAAACAATGGATTGTTTATGTTGTTTTTGTTTCTATCATATTTTGAAGACGTCAAAATGGGAGAAAATGATACTAATCGTGTGATGTTATTCACTACTACTGTACCATTATACTGTTGTGTTATTTACCACTATCATGGTGTGTTGTTTTCTTGTAACTTTCTTTATTCTATTTTGGTATAGGCTATTTGTATCAATACAAATCCCCACACACAAACTCAATTGTCTTCATCAAATATGGAGATTTTGTTGGAGTGTTTCCAAATGTGATAAATTGTATTTGATGAATTCAACTCTTGAAGCATTTAAAAAGAAGATTGAAGACTTAAATGTATCTTAGTGTGTGTTTATATCTTAATTAAGTTTTTCTCTCTAAGTTGTTTGATCTTTATTATTCAAAAGAATGTTGTTTTCAAAAACGGTTTAAAACTTATCCTTGTGACAATATAATTTTAATTGATTAAAAAATATATTAATCTACTAAAATATTCTTATTTGATATTTTAATATATTACTTTATCATATCAATCTGTTAAAGTTATTTAAAATCTTGAGTGGTTATGAAGGTGTGTTTCAATATGTTAAAATGAGTTTTTAATAGGTTAAAACTTTCTTGTGCTTTCAAAAGAATGTTATAAAGATTTTAACATATATAAAAGTGCAATTTAATCCAATATTTTCATTACTAAGGCCCCGTTTGGATCCAGGGGTGGTACTGTTGTCGACGACGGAAGTCACAACACCACCCCGTTTGGATCCATGCATTGTTACGGGTGAGGGTGCAAGGAAAGAGAAACATGAGTGAATTGTGCTTCTTCTGAAAGATGAAGAGAAAGTTGCACTGTGCAGTGGGAGTGCCAAGTCATCCACACGAAGTTCCAATGTTGCCCTTACTTTTGTGCTGGAATCAAGAAGAACAGTGGCCCTGCATGCAT
>Ga0123341_1003742_pt1 | contig 13155 bp, 9 predicted proteins | sample Turbeapinknodule_FD_89959 | JGI IMG/M metagenome (GOLD analysis project Ga0123341, IMG submission 89959) | Root nodule microbial communities of legume samples collected from Mexico - Turtle bean Mexico pink nodule | ecosystem: Host-associated > Plants > Roots > Nodule | place: Mexico: Nepantla... | reverse complement strand
CCATTACTCTTAACATTGTGATCAACTGTCTTTGCCGCTTAAAGTTGATATCTTTTGGGTTCTCTGTCTTGGGGACCATGTTCAAACTTGGTTTGGAGCCCACTGTAATGACTCTCACCACTCTCATTAATGGGTTTTGTGTTCAAGGCGATGTGTCTCAGGCAGTGGTGTTGGCTGATCATATGGAGAAGATGGGGTATCCATTAGATGTATACACTTATGGGGTGTTGGTTAATGGGTTATGTAAGACGGGAGACACTTTGGTGGCGGTTCGGTGGTTAAGGAAGATGGAGGAAAGGAATTGGAAACCTAATGTGGTAGTTTACAGCAGTGTTATGGATGGTTTGTGCAAGGATGGATTGGTATACGAGGCATTAAATTTGTTCTCTGAAATGAATGGGAAAGGTGTCTTGCCTAATCTTGTCACTTATACGTGTTTGATTCAAGGTCTTTGCAATTTTGGAAGATGGAAAGAAGTTGGTTGTCTGCTGGATGAGATGACGAAAATGGGAATGATGCCGGATTTGCAAACACTCAATATTTTAGTGGATTCTTTTTGCAAAGAAGGAAAAGTAATGCAGGCTAAAAGTGTGATTGGGTTTATGATTATAATGGGGGAGGTACCGGATGTGTTTACATATAATTCATTGATTCACGTATATTGTTTGCAAAACCAAATGAACAAGGCCATGAGAGTATTTAATTTTATGGTTAGCGGGGGCTGTTTACCAGACATTGTAGTTTTCACTTCACTTATCCATGGATGGTGCAAGAACAAAAACATTAACAAGGCTATGTATCTGTTGGAGGAAATGGGTAAGATGGGATTTGTACCTGATGTTGTCACTTGGACCACTCTTATAGGTGGGTTTTGTGAAGCAGGTAGACCATTAGCTGCGAAAGAACTATTTTTTAATATGCATAAACATGGTCAAGTTCCTAATATCCAGACTTGTTCTGTTATGGTGGATGGCCTGTGTAAAGGAAATTTTCTTTCTGAAGCAGTTGCATTGGTTGAGGCAATGGAGAAGAGTAATTTGGATCTTAATATTGTCATTTATACCATTTTGCTTGACGGAATATGCAGTGCTGGGAAATTGAATGCTGCATGGGAACTCTTTTCTAGTTTGCCTGCTAAAGGTTTGCAAATTAACATTTATACGTACACCATTATGATTAAGGGTTTCTGTAAACAAGGACTGTTAGATAAAGCTGAAGACTTGCTGATGAATATGGAAGAGAATGGATGCCTGCCAAATAACTGCACTTACAATGTCTTTGTCCAGGGCTTGCTGACAAAAAAGGAGATTGCAAGGTCAATAAAATACCTTACAATAATGAGAGACAACGGTTTTTCAGTTGATGCTGCTACCACAAAAATGATTATAAACTACTTATCTACTAATAAAGGAGACTCCGAAATTCAAGAATTTTTGTTTCCGAAAAGATAGCGCATTTCAAGAGTTTCACTAGATCTTTATTCGAATCCAATTCATTCACGTTCCACAATTCCTATATATAGGACCCTAAATTGAGACCTGGAATGAGCTTTACATCAGAACTTGATTGTTTAGCATAGTGCTTCCACCTGGCAAATTATGTGAGCAGGAGAGTTGGTCCTTAAAATGGTATCATAACTTCTATAAATAAGTACTTGTGAGTTTGATCCTTGCTGCTTCTATTCTTCATAATTAACTCGAATTAGGGCCCAAGGTAAGGTGCGTTTATGCACCTTGCACACTTCAAGCTCAGAAAGCTCTTGTTAAAGGGATTTTAGATCAATTTTTTTTAGCTGCATTAAGGGAATTGCTCCTTGACATTTTTATTGGCAAGTATATTAATCTCTACTTGCACATTTATTTTGACATATCCTCAACAGCATATTAAAATAGGTTAGAATAAATAGACTTACATGCAATAAATTGAGTGCATTTTTATGGAATCGAGTAGTTATTTTTACTTAGGTATATGTTTGCCTTCAAGTTTATTGATTTAGTTAGATTAAGATATATTGTTTCCCCACAACATTAGGGATAAATTGCTGAATGTTACTAGGAAAAGATAATTGACAGCATAAAATTCTGCCAGGGTAAATTCAGTATACAGACGAGCTCTGTGTTTAGTCCACAGCAGAGCTATTCAATTTATAGGTGAAAGGACATAATCACAGAAGATTCAGTTACCCTATTTTAGGCTAATAACATTAATATAAAATGAATTTAATTGGTCCTAATATCATCAATTGATCTTAGTATTATTGGTTATAATATTTATAGGATTCTAACACTCTGCCTCATGTTGGTGCTTTATTAGTCCTTTATTATATGGAAAATATAGATTCCCAATGTTTTGGTCTTAACTTTGTACGAACTATTTGCTAACACAGGCTCAACATTTGTTAAACTTCTATTGCAGGGTCTTGTTCCTTCAAGACCCTCATTTTGCATAACTGATCATCACTAAACATGTCATAAATAGAAACCACTTTTTGCTCTCCCAATTTAAAGAAGACTAGTAATTTGTTATAAGGGAAAATTTACACTAATTGCTTAACCGTTTTAAGAGGACTATATATGATTGCCTTGCATAATACGTGTTAAGATATGCACTTTTTACGTCTCTGAGATGGTATTTGTGATGACTATTGTTATACAGGTTCAGTAAAGAAGCTTCCTGCTTCACTGACCATCATGCATGATTGTTCAAAATGTAAAAATAATATTGTTGAATGCTTGAATCCAAACTTTCTCGTATAAAAGACTTTAGGGATACCACCAATGTGCCTAATTGAATTCTTAACCCATTCCAAGTTTTTTTTTTTCTGTTTAGAAAGATGCTTGAGAGGTAAATATTTATATTCATATGTATTTTTTTGGGTTTGATTTGTCTAAATCATTTTCATTTTTATTTTAGGAAAAGATTATGTTGTCTGCAATTTAGTGGACATTATGAATGCTAACAAGAGGTATATTTTTTCACAAGTTGAACATGTTTGTTACATTTGGTTGTAGGACTGTGAATTACTTTATGTTGCTGAAATACCAGAGAAATTCATAAAACTAACATTGTTGTGCCCCCTAATAGCCATTCGACCTTCAGTTGTAATGGATGAATCATTGATTTAATTCCAGTGCGGCTATATTTTGTATTTTCTCCCCTTAATTAGCACAATGCTTTTCTTCGGTGCATATTTTGAGGGACTAGAGAGTTCTAATGAGATGAAACTTGTATATGTACAGTTTCTTTTTGCTCTTCCTGTTTCAGGACAATTCCAGATTTTTCCTCAAATCTAACAATTCTTTTATAGAAAATGATAATAACTAATGCTTATGGTTTCTGTCTTAATTTATTGTAGCACTGAGAGGCTAAAGAACATAATCCAAGCAAATGCTGTTCTGTGCCAGGAATTACCTTAATCAAGTTTTTCATCCAAATATCTGGTATAGTAGGGCATATTGAGTGATCAGATTTTCTTTGTCAAGTTTCAGTTCATGTTAAATATGTTTTTTTGTTCTTTAAAGGTTTTCCCATAGATTATATGCTCAGAAAAGGTTCTTAAGCTTCTGTCCTTTGTTTTTTTAAATATTATTATGCAATGTATGTATTTTAGTCTTTTGTAGTTGTCCCTGTTCTGGTATACTATACAAAGTTTCTATACGCCCTGTTTGAGGGGATAAATTGCTTTTTTGGATACAGGTATTTGCGTTGGTACTGAGGTGCTTCCAATGGAATTTGAGTTCTTGCACCTCAGGTAACATTGGGGAGCTTCCCTTTTCTTTTTGGCTTGGTCATAAAAGTTAAAACCTTTTGCAACTATTTCCATAGCTCTTGTACAAGTCAACTCAGCCTTCCTTTAATTCTGTTTACTTGTGTAGTTGTAATTAGCCTACCTACCATATTTAGTGAATCCTTTAGACTTTACTTTAATTGCATCATAATGGAATAATAACTTTTGGAATTGGAATAATTTTTCATCTTGATGTTGAAATCCTTTATCATATTCACACTATTACTTTCATGTGCACACATAACTTAAACTTAAGGCAATTCACTTTGGATTTCTTATTAACATAACCTTGACTTTTTATGCAAAAACGAAATACTAACATACAACTTTCTTTTGTTTTTTCTCTTCAAATTTTTTGATGATCTTGTGCAAAAAAATAAGGAAAATATTATATAAATGTACTCCCATTTAAAATGTTAATATCTGTAAGGCTTTCCCATAAAACGAAGTAATAAAATATGCAAGAAATGTATTTGATGCCCATAAACTGCTTATATGAATTGCTTGCTACCTCAAATGTTTGAAATTTCACACCAATTACTAAATTTCTCCCACTGGGTTGACGCTAGTGGGTGCTGAATTTTCACTTAGGAATGGTTGATAGTTGATGGTGTATAAGCAGGAACACTTGCTACAATCTTGTTGTCTTGATCCCTTTGGCAGCATGACAAAGATGGGTTGGTAATGTGGTTTGCTTCACATTGAACAAAGTCTTTTGAGAACACCTCTTTCTGCTTCATCTGTGTTTCCTTGCTTTTGCCCCACAACAACATGTACAATCCCCCCACAACTAACACTGATCCTATAACACTGCAAAATTACGTAAACCAACCATAAGGCATTGACACTTGAAAAGGAATTTGAAGGTTTCATATATAATTGCATAGTTGCTCAATTCACCTTCCTAGTTTGGGACACTCATCTAGTACCAGAGGCTCGAAAAGGGTCACAATCACCAGCATTAGAGGACTAAAAGCAGACGCAAATAGTGGTCCCTTCCTTCGCACACACCATGCTAAAAGGGTGTAACACACTCCAGAGGCCAAAATTCCCTTCAAAACAAAAAATATAGCAACCAATTATACCTTGTAATTTAACTTCATTTTAAGCATGCAATATTTTGGTTGTATGTGTGGCCTGCTCATGCGAAAGGAGAGTATTTAGAAAGCACCAAAAGCAAATATTTAATCAATTACCGCAGAGGCTGCTGTTAAAAGCCTAAAGTTCCAACCGAGTTTCCACTGCCTCCAATCTCTCTCCGTACAAAGAGCAAATATAACGGACAGGATTGAAGCCGTTGAAGATGTTAAAGCTGCAATTGAATAGTGCCATGGAAACTTTTCGCTCATCTTTGTCTGCATTATCTTACAAAATTCAATTTCTAGTGAATTTAGGCAAAAAAGTAGTCTAAATTCTAGGATGTCTTGAAAATTTAAAGGTTTTGGTAACGTTTTTAAGAAACACTCTCTTGGTGTGTGCAGACTCATTTGATTATTGATCCTAAAAATAACTGTTCCAAAATCTTTAGATTTGTATTAGTATCATACTATTGTAGTTTGTAACACACTTTGTAAAATCTTCAGAAAGTTATTGAAGGCAAGTATGAGTTGAACCTGGATTATCAACCACACCGAGTAGCTCAAAGCGGCTCCAAAGGCTAGTATGCAGCCCCACCAGAGAGAACCTGTGGGGGCACCATGTGGTGATGGTGCATGGTGCAAGAAGCTAAGATGTGTTGACCAGAGGCATAGCTTTTTTCCTTCGTAAAAAGTGAGGATCATGGCACCACCAATTCCTGTTAAAGTTCCCACCAACTTGGCCATGCCACCTGCTGTTCCAAGATTTGACTTCTCAAGTCTACATAATTGAGCAGGGATGGGGGATGTAATCCCCACCATTGGATCAAATGCTATTAACTATTAAAAATGGTGATTGGGAACAATGCTAGTCATACACTTTGTATTCGTTAAAATTTATTCAAAATTAAAAATCACCATTGAAAAACATTAAAGAACTTGAATAAGGTTAAATGTGAGTTATTTGTGCTGATTTCTGATTATAATTGAAGATTCACCGTATATATATATATATATATATATATATTTATTTTTTTCTTCTGAAACCCTTTTTTAGAAGTTTATTGCTTGATATGCAAAGTTACATGGGGCCTACCCGAGAGCAATAGACAAAAGGTAGGTGACAGCAGGGACGAGATTCAACATGGCTGAAACATATACTGCAGATGTCAAGGCCAAAGATTTAACGTAGAGACCTTGTAGTAAGGATCCCCTGAAAAAATTTAAATCATCATCTTACATATTTTGGTTAAATTATATGTTAAATGAATTAGGGCATTAGAAATTTTACCCAAATAACCCACAAAGAAGACCTTGGAATACAACTTGCCCAGTAACATATTGCAGATGTTTCCTGTTGAAACACATTCCAAAATAAAAGTAGATAGATTCAAATTAACATCAATTTCTTAATGTTTAATGTGTATGCATTAGCTTTTACTACATGAAATTATGTTATGTGCATGGAAAATGAAACTAACTGTTTTTATGTCCAAACTCTTTAAGGGGAAACTTATTAGAGAAACACCTCTCAATGATGAGAGCAAGGGGAACCATGAAGACAGAAGCAAAGATGAACCGGTAGGCAACAAGAATACTTAAGCTCATTCCATCAATTGCTACCTTCTTTAACATGATATTCACCACTGAATATAGAGTCTGGAGCAGTATCATTAACAGTACAGGCTTCACATTACCTGTGGCGTCAACTTTGTATAAAGTATCCATATTGCAGTCCCTTATGACCAAAATACACTTCTCAAAGTATATACAAGACTTGGTGAAGCAACAATGTGCAATGCAGCATGAATATGACCAAGAAGTAGCAGCTTTTGATACCCCTTTCAGTTTTTGACAATACTAAACTTTGGCTTCTGTTGTTGAAATTAAATAATGGTTAATAGATTTTTGTGCAGAATATGCCCCTTTGCTATATCATGCAGACATGCCTTTAGAATTGATAAGGAGACAAAATGAGTGCAACATGTGCGAGTTTTTATTTTATTTTGGTCCCTTCCTTTTCATTTTCGATCTTTTAAATTTTTTGTATTTTCTTTTTAATGTCTTTATTTACCAACACCCATAGGTTGCATTGTGCATAAGGAGAAACCTGAAGAAGCATAGTTGGCTGTTAGTAAGTTTCAAAAGGTCTGCCGGCGAGAGTTGTTTAAGTTATAACTGTGATGCCACTTGATCTTAAGCACTTGTTAATTACTGATTTGATAAATGTTTAAAAACAAATTAGGGAAAGGAACTGAAATATACTTCACAACTTGGTTTTTTATTTGCGTATAGGTTTGAATTATGTGTGTGGAATTAGAAATGGCGCTGACCCGCCCTGCATAGACTCGTCTTGTATTTGACTCGCAAAATTCGGATTGGGTTAGTCCACTTCGCATAGAATATACAGATTGATTTTACTAGTCCGTCCTGCACAAGGGTTGGTTCGTGGGTTCGCGAGCCAACTTGCATAATTTTTTTTAAATTAATAAAAAAATTAAATAATTTTTTTGAATAAATTTAATTTTTATTTAGATACATTAGGTAAATGGTCTCACATTATTATTCTCACAACACATGCATAATAAGATGTGAGTAAAAATTTTGGAATGTGAAATATGAAGCTGCATGAATAAGGGTGCAGAAAGAAGTTTTAGATTTTTAAATTATGTGGGTCATGCGGGTTAGCCTGCCCTGCCCCGTACTTGGTCCACGCGAGCTACGAGTTATGCAGCACGGGCCTAAGTGGGTCAACGGGTTGGAATAGGTAGCTCACCCCACGTTTTTCTCAATGTGTTGCAGGCTAGCTCGTATGGTCTGTCCCACTTTGCCATCCCTATGTGAAATAGGTTGGACCAGATGCATTGGATAAAAAAAATAAAAATAAAAGGAAAATGCTTAAGAAATTAACTTACATCTCACTTTTAAGGAAATTATGTAAAAAGACTAAGTTACCTATAAACCTTAACCCCCTTTTAACTTCTTCCACCACTTTCCAAAGTTGTTCCAGCAGATAAATAAAGACAAGGATGGAGAGAAAACCAATAAAATAACAACTAAAAAGTTAATAAGGAAAAAAAAGGAAAAATCACATAATTCAAGACAAAAAAATGACCTTCATATGAACATGAAGATGGGGCAACAACGATACATAGAGAACAATGCGAGACATCTTTTTTCTTTTCACACTTTTTAGTAGAACTATGATATATTGATAATCTACTTTTTTTTTTCTACACCCACCCTACACATATACTACTGAGAATATGATGTGTGGGAAATCTCCCAAAGATGAGAGAGAGTTCATGAGATATTTATATCAAGGAAATTAAATTGAAGAAACACAAAATTAGATTTGTGACATTCTCAACACAGTGTTGCAGTGTTCTTACTATAGTAATTTTTTGAGTAGTTTTGGGAGGTTGTCAACTTTTGCAGTCATACTATGAAATTATTGTTTTAAAGTTCCTTATGTATCTGAGCGTTCTACCAATATTTTGTCTTATAAGATACTTTATGGAGTTCAATCTCAGTCTCTTGTATTGTTGTATCTGCGCATGTTAAGTTTTTATAAGTTTTGTTTTTGTTTACTCTGTATTTTAGTTAACAGAGCTTATATATATTATATCCCTTTCTCCCTTCATAATATGAAAAATACAATGTTTCTTCTTTCTTTGTCTTTACTCTCTCTCTTTCCACTGCTTCATCTAATGCATGTCATAAGCATGGAAATGCTATCACTTATCATAGAAGATTAAACACACAAGGAAGGTTGCTGCATTGTGGTGTGGGTCATGAATACCAGAATCCAATATGGTATTAGAGTGGGTTAAAGTCCCGCTCTGCTTCCGCTCTTTCTTTTGTTCTTGTTTTTGGTTCATGTGCTTTCTTTACATTTCTTTTTCTTCTTGTAATATTTGTGATGGAAACTAACAGTAGTAGTAATCAAGATCCCACTCAGAATCCAAACAGTTCTTACTATCTGCATCCTAGAGAATATCCAAGAACAATTTTAATCAATCTTTAGCTTGACGACAAAAAGTATCATGCATGGAGTAGGACTATGCATCGTGCTCTTCTTTCAAACAACAAACACAAGTTCAGTGATGACACTCTGCCTTCTCCAAAACCGAGTAGTTCACTGCATGAAACATGGGAAAGGTGTAATATGATGGTTATATCATGGCTAACAGGAACTCTTAGTGCACAAATTGCGCAAAGTGTGATTTACGTAGAGGATGTGAGGGAACTTTGGGAAGATTTACGTGAATGTTTTTTAAAGGGAGATGTTTTCAGAATTTCAGATCTTCTTCAAAAGATACATTCCATGAGGCAAGGTGAACAAACAATAACTGATTTCTACACTAATTTGCAGACCTTATGGGAAGAACTTGAAGCACTAAGACCAATTCTTGATTATGAGTGCAAGATCAAATGCAATTATGCATTAACTAAGCATATCTAGAGGTATAAAGAATCTAAGTACGCTTTGTGTTTGTTAAAAAGGTTTGAACGATACTTATATTACAGTTAAGACACAAGTCTTGCTAATGAAGCCTTTACCTAGTATAAATCATATTTTTTCCCTTATCATCCAACAAGAACGACAATTGGTAGGCAATGAGATGATGAATAAAGGTAATGTGATGATGAATATCAAATCTTTGTTAAATTCTTCAGACAAACAAGGAAATTGGAAGACGTTTCACAGTTAAAGTGGTAGATCTCAAGGAAGAAGAATAAATAGGTATCAAAACAATGTCAAACAATGCACACATTGTCACAGATTGAACCATACAGCAGATGAATGTTACTTGCAAGTATGGGTTTCCTCCTTGGTATAAACAGAAAGTGAAAGAAATAAAAGAATTATAAACAGTGTTGTGATGGATAGGAATATGAAAATTAAAGAAGAGCAAGAAGATAAGTTAGACGCACATAATGGGAGCAAGGTTACACAAGACTAGATATATCAAATCATGAAACTTATCCAAGAAACAAAGAGTGATTATACGCATAAGGTGAACAATTTTGTGAATGACTCTTCAGATGAAAACATTGTGAAAGGTATGAAAAACGAAAACTCTTGGATTTTAGATACGAGAGCCACATATCATGTGAATTTTTCTATAAATAACTTCGTGACATTTCGCAGAATAAATCCTATTCACATCAATTTACCAAATGGTTAACATGTTATTAGATGGAACAATAGTGTTACTTGATTTTTTTTTTCTTATATAACGTGTTATATATACTATAGTTTGCATTTAATATTGTTTATGTGCAAAAACTGGTTAGAAATCATAATTGTAAACTCACTATTACTTCTGAGTATTGTCAGATTCAAAATGCAGAATCATTGAAGATGATTGGATGTGCTATGCTGAACAGAGAATTGTATCTGATAGATACACCAAAGCATGAAGTTACAATCAACACTACAGGATAATTGAAAGATGCAAGCCGAAACATTATAAAGAATATTTGGCACCTTAGGCTGGGACAACCATCTGATACAGTCTTACAATATATCAGTAACATTTTTCCTTATGTTAGTTGTTGTGAAAACAAACCGTGTGATGTATGTCATTATGCTAAGCAACACAAATTTACATTTACTCATAACAACACACGTACTAAACATATATTTGATATGATTCATGTGGATATACGGGGCCCTTTTGGGACTGCTTCTTTGCATGAACACAAGTTTTTTCTTACCATAGTGGATGATCATAGTAGGTTCACTTGGATTTATCCTATGACAACAAAATCTGAAACTAGAGATGGCTTAAGTAGATTCATCACTCTTATACATAACCAGTTTAATCCTGCTATAAAAGTCGTACGTTATGATAATGGAAATGAGTTTATTTGTGCCACTTTGTATGAAAGTTTAGTTATCATTAATCAAACTAGTTATGTGGAAACTCTACAACAAAATTCTATTGTTTAGAGGAAGCATCAACACATTTTGAATTTTACGTGTAGTCTTTTATTTAAGTCCAAATTGCCTATTGTTTTTTGTCTTATGCTATGACATATGCCACACATCTAATAAACAAAATACGTATCAATGTTCTAGAAAATCATACACCTTATGATCTTTTATATAAGGAACAACCCGATCTTCAAAATTTAAAGGTTTTTGGCTCTTTATGTTTTTCTTCAAGTCTGCAATGGAATAGATCTAAGTTAGATCCGAAAGCAAGGAAATGTATTTTTCTTGGATATAAAACTGGTATGAAGGGTTTTGTTGTGTTTGATATTCATAATAAAGAAATATTTGTTTCAAGAAATGTAAAATTCTGAGTTTGTTTTTCCCTATTCTGAGAATTATAATTGTAATAATGAAAAGAGTAATTAGCAAATAAGCGTCTTTGATTTCAATTTTGAACCAGTTGATACAAATGAAAGTGATCATATTGATCAACCTGAAGGGAATAAAACTGAAGAAAACAACTGCGAAGTCTGATAGACACAATAAATCACCCAACTATCTCAAAGATTATCATTGCCAACTTTCTAGTCACATTGACACTGAACGACTAAATCATTTTGGTAATGTCATTCATTCCCTATTATCTTGACTATGGTAATCTCACTACTAAGCACCTTAACTATGTTTTAGCTATATAATCTATTGAAGAACCATTGAATTACAATGAAGCTATAAGGAAACTTGAATGGTGTGAAGCCATGAAAAAGGAAATTAAAGCCTTGGAAGAAAATGAAACCTGAACTCTAACTGATCTTCCCCACAGTAAGCAACCGATTGGATGTAAATGGGTGTGTAAAATAAAATATAATGCGAAGGATGACATAGAAAGGCACAAGGCTAGGCTTGTCGCGAAAGGGTATACTCAACTGGAGGGAATATATTACCTTGACACTTTTTCACCTGTGGTCGAACTTACAACTGTAAAAATGCTCCTAGCCATTACAACCACACAAAACTGGCACCTGAAATAGTTAGATGTGAACAATGCGTTTCTGCATGGGGAATTGAATGAGGAAGTTTACATGTTACTCCACCTGGAATCAAGGTCAAATCTAGACATGTTTGCGAGCTAGTTAAATCCTTATATGGTTTGAAACAAACAAGTTGACAATAGTTTTCTAAACTTACTTCTTCTCTTAACAAAATTGGTTTCACTCATTCTGTTTATGATCATTCGTTATTCATAAGAAACGCTGAAAACATTTTTACTATATTATTGGTATATATGTAAGTGACATTATTCTTACATGAAAATATATATCAAACATTGAACAAGTCACACGACACCTAGAAAAAGTCTTTAAAGTAAAAGACTTGGGAGATTTGAAGTTTTTCCTAGGTCTTGAGATAGCTAGATCTAATAAGGGAATTCATGTTTCATAGAGAAAATATGCTCTAGACATCATTAATGACTTAGGTCTCCTTACTGCTAAACCATTTGCCACGCCTATGATGAAGGACACAAAGGACATGTTTCGAGAAGGAATTCCCATAAAGGATGTTAATGATTATCAAAGACTCATTGGGAGGCTAATATATCTTACAAACACCAGACCCGACATAAGCTATTGTGTTCAGTTTTTAAGTCAATTCCTGCGGGCACCTACATCAGAACATCACAGTGCTGCACACCGAGTCCTACATTATATTAAGGGGACTCCTGGACAAAGACTTTTCTTCCTTGCTAATTTTGATGTCCAACTTAAAGGTTTTTGTGATTCAGATTAGGCAAGTTGTCCGTAAACTAGGTGATCAACAACTAGCTTTTGTGTTTTCCTGGGATTTTCATTGATCAGTTGGAAATCCAAGAAGTAATCTACTGTGTCACAATCATTATTCGAAGCAGATTACCATGCTCTCGCTACTCTAACTTGTGATATTCAATGGCTGAAATATTTGATCGATGAGTTCAAGATAAAGGTTTAGACCTAACGGCTGTCTATTGTGATAATCAATCTGCAAGATATATAGCTCACAATCAAAGCTTCCATGAAAGAACGAAGCACATAAAGATAGATTGTCACGTTGTACGTGAAAAACTACAATCCAAGCTATTCCAGCTATTACCAATCTTCTCCAATCATCAAACTGTTGATGTTCTCACAAAACCACCTGAACATGGTGATTTTATTTATGCTATTTCAAGTTTGGGCTCATCAACATCCTAAGATCGAGGGGGGATATTAAGTTTTATAAGTTTTTTTTTTTTTTTTTTTTTTTTTTTTTTTTTTTTTTTTTTTTTTTTTTTTTTTTTTTTTTTATTTTTTTTTTTTTTTTTTTTTTTTTTT
>Ga0123341_1003741_pt1 | contig 13156 bp, 6 predicted proteins | sample Turbeapinknodule_FD_89959 | JGI IMG/M metagenome (GOLD analysis project Ga0123341, IMG submission 89959) | Root nodule microbial communities of legume samples collected from Mexico - Turtle bean Mexico pink nodule | ecosystem: Host-associated > Plants > Roots > Nodule | place: Mexico: Nepantla... | reverse complement strand
TATTAATATATAATTAAATTTATTCTATTATGTTCATCAAATCTATCTATTACAAGTTTTCCCATACTTTTCCCTACTCCAAAGAATTTGATTTTTCCAATTTTTTTAACCTCATTTCTTACCCTTCTCCCTACTACGCCTTCTCACTTCCATCTTCGTCACTGTGTGTCTCCATCTCAACACCGTCTCATTTCCATCGTCTTCACTGTTCAATCCTCTTAGCTCTGAATTTGGTAAGTCTATAATTCATCTCTCTCGTTCTACGTCGACTTTTGTTTGTTTATTTCTCTCCATCTCTCACATACTCTTGGTCATGTCTTGCCCCAGAATTTGAATCTAAATATCTAACTGCTCTGTTGTTTTTTGGAAAGCTACGTTGCTCCAGTAATCTCTTTTCGTTTGATCAGAGGTGCAGTTCTTGTATGGTGAATAGAGGTTAGTATCTTTCATTGTCTCACCTATGCAATTTCGGGTTTCGCTTTTGTTTTGGTTAATTTGTTTGAATTTATTTATTTTCCTTTTGTGTCTATAATTTAGGGTTTGTGTTTTATTTTTCTCTCCGAGTAAGATTTGCTGCATCGGTATACAAAAATGTAGAATTTTCTGCAATTAGAATTGTCATGGAGTTAGCAAAAGTAAACTATAGCCACTTTCGTGTAATTTTCTGCAAGTGTTTTCTGCGATTTTCTACAATTGTTTTCTCTGCCTGTGTTCCCTTTTGTCAGCCCTGCTTAGAGCCTGTTTTGCACGAGACCTCAGCTCTGAACTTTTCATTAATGCATAATCTGATAATACCTTTTTCGATACTGTAATTTGGCACATGTGTCTAAGACACATGAGTGCTAGAGGGTTGGACATTTTATCCAAATGGGGGTTGCATGGTGACCAGAAGAGGGAGAATAGGGAGAATTTTCCCTTTTGTGAACACTATATGTTTGGAAAACAGCACAAATAGGACTTTCCTATAGGTTTGCACAAGATGAAGGCCGCATTGGATTATTTTCATGCATATTGTTGGGAGTCAGTGAAAGTTCCATCTTTGTGAGGTGCAATGCAATACTTTTTTCTCTCAATCATGATTACTCAATGTTCACGTGGGTATTCATGATTAAGCAGAAAGCAAAGGCCTTCGAGAAGTTTAAGCATTACATGCTCCTAATGCTTAACCAAATCGGGAAGATGATCAATCATGCAAGAAAAATGGTTTGAAATTTTTCTCTAGAGAGTTTAACAACTTTTGTAAAGAACAATCGGGGATTCAGCAGGGGTATTTTAGTAATTTAAATGTCTCTGTTGAAGAAAGTAGACAGAACCTTTGGACTTTCCTGTTTACCAGAATCGTTGGGTGACTTATCTGATTAAGGCATTGACAACTATTTCTCTTTCACGGTTTATATATTCTGTTTCTTCTTTTTTTGTTCAATTTGAAACCACAAGCCCCTTAAATTAGGTTTTTACTTTTATTTATTTATATTTGTTATTGATTTTCTGGTTAATTAACTTGCCCAATGAGATTTACTTTCTATTGAAATGTAAACAGAATACAAATTGTGAAACACATCTTGTTTAAGTGAAAGATGTTTTTCTTAACTAATCTGTGCCACACTTTAGTTGTATTGTATGTTAACTTCTTTTTTGTTTATCGGATTATCTCACTGGCATTTTGATATTTCCTTGGATATAGCTATATTTGTCTTGTTCATGTCTGATACAGTTGTGAAGAGTTAATTTAGAAGACAATATAATACTAGGTACTCTTGGTCCACTGTCTGTGTGCATGACTTCATTGCGACACAAAGCACTGCTGCTGATGAATATATATTGCTTGGGAAGGAATCTCACCACTGCTTCATCATCATCTTTGCTCCCTGTGAAACTCCCTGCACAAAGGTATAAAACAATTGAGTATTTCTATTTAACTCCTTGTATATATGTACTGGTACAATTATGTTTTTAGATTTAATTAAGGATGATGTCATGTGACTTACTGTTGTGTTTTTAGTGAAGACTTATGTTGCTTATTGTGTTTTTAGTGAAGACTTGTGTATCTTGTAAAATGCTATTTAAAGGTGCCAACTATTTTTATGCTAATGTAGGGAAGTTCATTTTTGGTATGTTTTACCTGATGAGGTCAAGAGCACAAACCTATTGAACCGATATTTAGAAATTCTATCGCCTTGCGAGAAGGAAAGTATACTTACCATGCGTGAGGAGCAGATAAAGAAAAGAGCTCTGCTGGCCCGTGCATTAGTTCGCACTACATTAGCAAGATGTGAGTTATATTATTCTGGAGCCGGGGTCATATTTTTTCTTCTTCCTTTTTCATTTTTTCATCTGTATAACACTGTTCTAATTGTGTACCAATCACCAAGCTATGATATTGCGATCTATGCAAGTCATATATATTTTCAGTCACAACTTAGAGTTTAATGAACTAAATTATTGTGGTTTCATAACCTGGCATATGCCACCATAGCAACTAATTTTCCAGTGGCAATTTTGTGGATCATTTATTTTGGCAATTCGAGAATCAACTACAATATTTTACTCCGAACCTTAGCTTAATAACAATTTTAAGATAATTTGATTAGTTTGCACTTAGTACCTACTTGTTTCATGGACCTTGATTTGTATGAAACTATCTGTCATGGTTACATCTATAATTAGTATATTGCTACAGTTTTGCTTCATTTGGTTTTGATATTTTTATATCATGACAGAATATCTAAGCAGTATTGTTTACTGCTAGATCATACAAATTGTCAAATTGATCCAAAATCTTTAAAGTTCAGGAAGAACAATTATGGCAAGCCTGAGGTGTGTTTTTAGGCTATTAATTTATTAACTTTTGTATTTTTTGCACTTTCTTTTTGCATAATTGATGTATGCCTTGTTCATTGAGCTTTTGTGTAAATATTAACGGTTAGTAGTGTATTTGAATAGTTGGACTTGCAATATGCTGATGATTGGAGCCTCCCACCACTGCATTTTAATATCTCACACACTTCGTCTTTGATAGCTTGTGGAGTAACTGTGGGTTCTGCTGTATGTATTCACTATTCTATTTCATAGCAGTAAATTATTTGTAAATGAGTGTCTGCTAGGAATTATTCTTTTATTGAATTCAAGTAAAACTTCGATAACCCATGGTTACAAGTCTGAGCAGAAACGAAAAATGGCAAAAAATAAGATCAAAACCAGAGAATTAGAACCTGCTCTGTGGCAACATCCGCCTGCCCCCAAAATATACCAAATGAATACTATCCTTCTTCCTCACCTTCCACTTTCCTTCCCTCGAGCTGATTTTCACATCCCTATCTCCTCCTGCCATATATGCAGTTTGTTATGATTCTGCATAACCATTGTCTCCTCTTTACTTCCCATTTTGTCCCTGTTTATATTTCTCCTCCTATAGTATTGTTTTTTTAATGGAGGCCCCTTTTGTTGAGGCTCAACAATACGCCCCCTCCCCCACATCAAGCTGCACTGCACAGGTGAAAATTAAGAAAAACTGTTTTAATCAATTCAAATTTCTTCCAAGTGCTGTCCTCCTTGGGTAACCCAAGCCACTGTATAAGTACCTCCCAGTTTCCATTTGACAACTTCCTAGCTGCTACCACATTTGTAGGTTTGACTTGCAATTCCAATTCCCCTGTTAAGAGAGGTAAAGGTCCTCAACTTGGCTGACTGGTTGGAGGAGCCTTTGTGAGTTGAGATATGCAAACAATTGGATGCAACCTTGATGTTTCTCGTAAGAAAAGTTTATAGGCAGCAACACCAATCTTTTCCAAGACCCCGAACAACCCATAGAATCTGGGACTAAGGTTTTCATTCACACGTTTTTCCAATGATCTCAATTTATAGGGTTGGGCCTTTTAATTCTTCTTGGATTCCATTGGGAATGAGTTTGATACTTTCATGCAAACTATATTCATCATCCCCAATTACACATTCATTTCTCAACTCCTTTCTTGTGGCATTGATGCCATGGCCTGAGATGATGCTACATCACCCTTAATCTCTATGACTTATTCGTCTTTTTGCACCTCAATTAGGTGTTGTCGCAAGTCTGCATTGAACTTCTCCAAGCTTTTAAGCCTTCTCTTTCAATTTCTTAAAGCCCAACCTTTCTTATTGTAACTTGCAACACTGACTTATCTATTGCCTTCTCCTTTACCTTGGGTCTCAATTTGACTTCCAACTAATGGGCAAGTTGATATTCGTTGTCCGTAAGAGTAAGAGGGTTTGGTTCTTGTCCCTTCTTGGGCCCAAACCCCCCTTCCACCCCATGGGGTTTTATTGGCACTGGGCCCAACTCCTCTACTTGAGGTGTCCACCTGACTGACCCAATATTCCCTTCAATGTTTTGTGCCAGGTGTCCACCTGACTGACCCAATATTCCCATCAATGTTTTGTGCCATCTCCATCACAATGTGCAAGTTTCTTGAACCAATTATCCTTACATTTTCTTTGATTTCGTCTTTCATTCCATTTCGAAAAGTTTTGGTCATGAATTCTTCGTCTGTGAAATGCATAGAAGTAGGGAGTAGTTCAAACTTCTCTTTATACTCAATAAACGAGTCCCTTTTCTTTAATCCCATCAACACTTCGTATGGATTCTCCGAATATTCCATCTAAAATTGACCAGAAAGTGATTGCTGGAATTTCCGTCACGTCACCATCAATACCTGAGGTTCCCACCATTGGTACCAGTTCAATGTCCTTCCCTCTAAACACACCATTGTTGTGTCCATCTTCTCTGCTTTTGGAATGCAGTTTATCACAAAATATTGCTCCACCCTATACCCATGCGGATTGTCTCCTTCAAAGTATGGCACTTCTACTCGTTTCACACGCTTCTCCCTTATATATTCTATCCAGTCTTCCCCATTGTCATTGTTCTCACCTTCCCTCTCCACCCTAACTTCCCTAACTTCAGCATTAATCTGCTCTGTCATTGGTCGCATCATCTCTTCCATGTGCTGGTGGAACTCTTCTTGAATTGAAGCCTGAACTCCTTCAAGCCTCTGTTCAACACTATTTAAACAATTATCTATTCATTTGGCTACCATCATATGTTCCCAGGATCAGGAGCTCTTATACTAGTTATAGGAACCATTCTTTTATTTAATTCATGTAACCTTCAAGGATCAACCCTTGGTTACAAGGCTAACAAAAACGGAAAATGCCAAAAAATAAGATCAAAATCAAAGAATTAGAACATGCTCTATGAAAACTGTTGGGTCTATTAGAGTCTAAGTTCAAGAGGGGGGTGAAAAGAACAGATTGATTTTGAAAGGAACAAATTTATTTTTCAACACACTTTATCAAAACTAGAAACTAGTTCAGATTAGCATTGAGATTAAACAGAGAAATTTTCCAGAACAAGGTGAGTTATTTCTTACAGCAGCAATAAGAACAAGATTTACATAAAGAGATCAACACAAGATCTTTTAATACAATTCTTTAAAGAAAGTAAATCTTTAACAAAGTTATTTCAAAGAAATTGTTTGTTCTTAAACCAGTCAACACACAGATTCAGAAAGCTTCTTGTGATTAAAAGATTTTTCCAGAACAAAGAACAGTATGAACAAGCCCAGAAATAACAGATTCAATTTTAAAAGAACAAATTTATTTCCTGACAGATTATCCAATTAAGCGGAAAAAGTGCAGGGATTGAGAAGAATGATGCAAACACAATTTATACTGGTTCACTCATAAAGAGCTACATTCAGTTTCACCTCACACCAAGGTGGAATTCACTAAAAACTGTTCAACACAATTACAACACCTTGCAGTTCTTGAACCCTACAAGAACAAGGCACTCAAAGCTGAAAACCCTATTTCAGCACTACTTGCACTTTAAGAAATCAAGAAGTGTCTTACACAATCACCTTTACACAAGAATGAATCAAGGAAGGAAAACACCTAAAAGAAGATGCAAGAAACTGAAAACCAGTAGCCCAGATTGCAGCACAACAGTGACAATACCTCCACCAAGATCAAGGCACACAAAGAACAAGCACTCTTGAAGTTCTTTTAGAAAATCTTTCAAAAACTCATTCAAATCCTTTTTCCACTCACTGAAAACTTTTGATCTCTATTTAAAACGTGATTGCACAACTACATTTTCATATGAGATGTGTCTCTCTTTATATAGAAAACAGTTTATAACATCTTTAAAAAAGAAGAAGTTAAAAAGCTGTTATAAAAAGAACATGTTAAATCAAATCTAAACAAATTGTTTTTCTGAAAATACTTCCAGCTCATCTTAACAGAAGTAACGGGTTGCAACAAACTGTTTGGTGCCCTAACAGAATTTTGAAAACATTTCAGCAGTTCAGAAATAAATCTATTGTTTTACAAATCAACAGATTTATTTTTGTGCAGTAACCTGATTTTGAGAAAACTTAAAGTAGTGTTTAGGAAAACATTGAATCACTTCTTGTGCTTGATCTCACCACCTTGATTAGGCATATAAGGTAGGTCACGAAGCAAAAAAGGCTACCTTAAACTCACTCTAACTTGCATACAAGATCACCTAATTACATCACTCTACAACCTTCAAAGCAAACTTGCAATTTTCTTCATCAAACACACACTAGGACAGCAGATAATAAGCTTCATCCATCTTCAACAAAAACAACCACCCTCAAAATATCTGAAATGAATCCTATCCTCCCTCCTCACCTTCCACTTCCTCGTATCCTCCCTCCACTTAGTTGATTTCCACGTCTCTCTTCATTCTCCTTTTGCAATGCATGCAGTCTGTTATGATCTTGCATAACCATTGTCTCCTCCTTACTACCCATTTTATCCCTATCTTTTTTTCTCTTCCGATAGTATTGTTTCAATGGAGGCTCATTTTGTTGAGGCCCATCACTGTCATTGTATTCTCTTATAGTTTAATGATATCTTCTATCAAAATGTCTTTTTTCTGTAGACCTTATTGTCTTTGAACTTGTTTAACTTGTCATTCTCATTGTAGATTGGTATTGATGTGGAAGAGAAGCAAAGGAGGTTAAAGAATGATACATTAGCCTTTGCACAACGATTCTTTTCTCCCTGTGAAATAGAAATGTTGACTCACATTGTGGACCCTGAACTCCGACTTCAGGAGTTCATTAAATTATGGACTCTAAAGGTTAGTAACTGTATTGAATGTCACTAATTCTGTTAGGTTATTGAATAAAGAGTATGGTTAGAAACAAATGTGACTGTTTTGAAGTTGGAACATATTATATTGAAAAATTGAATTACTTTTTTTGTTTGGCATCATCATATCAATATTATTTTCTTTGAGAATTATTTGTTTTTTGAATTGTAATGGGGAATTGGTGTGTTCTGCTACCTTACATTAGCTTTAAGGATATTGGTAATATATTTCCATATTATTATAAAACGGGAATTACTTGGAAAGCATATTCTTGCATTAATTGATGTTCAGGTAAAACCATAAACTTATTTTTGGTTAAAGATGCAAGTTAATCTAATGTATTTCAAAGGTGTCTATATGATTTGTTCCTTTTTTGTTAGCTCCATTTAAAAATGTCTAGAGTTGTATGCACCAATTTCCTTTGAAACCTATATTTTTGAAGCAATTATTAATTATAAGCATAATATAGTTCGTCAGCATAACTTGTTGTAAGTTGAAATTCAATCTGTGTTCTGCAGCTGTCACTCACAAAGACATTTCCTATTTGCAGGAGGCATATGTAAAAGCACTAGGGAAGGGCTTCTCAGCCTCACCTTTTAAGACTTTCACTGTGCGATTAGGAGACCATGTGAAAGGAAACATCCATGCTCCACCTCATATGATTTCTAAGGTATGCTTCGCACTTGTAAAGTTTGTTTGAACTTTGAGATATAAAGAGCTCTTATTTATTGACATTATCTGATGATATATCGATTTCTCCTCTGGAGTCAACTGCTGTAGTATGGGCGTGTGCATGAAGCCCTGCTTTAGTATTAGCATATTAAATTTTGGAAGGTGATTTGTTGGCTTTTTTCTACCATGAGCATTTTACTCTGCTGACAGGCACATGATATTACTGTTGAGTCTTCTGATGACCTGCAGAATCCGTCTAGCAATTGGCAGTTTGGACTTCTGGAGTTAGCTGGTTCTCATTATGCTGCCGTTTGTATAGAACAGGATAGCATCGATGCTGGTAATAATAAGTCTTATGCTATAAGGTGTATATTGCATATATGCATTATTGCTAGTAACACAGCATTACTATAACGGCTGCACACTTGGTCTCATGCCTGCATATTATACAGCCACTTTCATACCTGTGGCTATCATGGCTCCAACAATTGTGTGAATTGCATATTTCGCCACCATTATTTAGTTTGAATAGTTGCTACAGCCTCATCTTTGTGGTTTGCAGGCAATGGAAGCATTCCAATAGATCTGACCCTAAGGAAAACAATCCCATATGTTGAGGATGAATGTATTTCTGCAACTGACAGTGCTGTAGTGATTGGTGGCTTGACTAGACTGTCAGTGTGTGATTAGTGATTTTGTAATGAAATGGAAGTTTTGGCCGTAGCTTTACAGCCTTCCTTCAGCATTTTGGAATAAGTGCTTACAATTTATTTTTTAGTGCTCCCATTGTTGTTGCTCAGGACACGATCTGTGAAGTGCACTGTAACGTGTTGCAGTCCTTGATTTCTTGGTCTCTTTAGGCATGATCTAATCAACAACGTTGCAATCCGTGTAAAATTTATAATTATATGAAAATTTTATCTATTAATATATTAAAATGTTTAAAAATAACTTACCGCAGTGCGTGATATTTTATAAACTTTCCTAATATTATGAAAAAACAGTGATATGCAAATAATTTTAATGCATCTAAACTTGTGGATGTGATTTTTTGGGATTGTATGTGGTAATGACAATTGTGATGAAACTAAAGTAAAGAAGTAATTCTTTTGAAAATATTATTATTGTGAGCTGCTTGAGGTAACAAATTTTCTATGTGAGAACTTTAGTGGTATCAACAATTGGTTATTTGAGAAGTATGGATAATTACAACGATACACTGGTGTAGAGTCTAGAGAAGGTTCATGAGCACATGTATATATTAAAAAAATGTTCAAGTAATGTTACTAAGGTTTTATAAATCTCAAAATGATGGTGACGGAAAGAGGTCGAGGCACAAACTAGAAGATAAAAGAGGAAGTGAGAAGACAAATTTTTCTTACACCTAAAAGCTTACTATGTTATTATTTCTTGAACTAATATAATAAGCACATACTATCTAAGTTAAAAAAAATAATGTACATAATTTTGTATTTATAATTTTACAACCATCTCAATGAGAGATGGATTACGATTGTCACAATAAATCGCATTATAACCACAATTTTCCAGTAGTGCTAAATAATGAAACATCTTAATCAATTTAATTTTCTCGTGACCTGTACTAGTATAGACCACCCAAAACATATATTAATATATTAATGTGTTATAAAGATAAAAACATAACACGAACACACTGTAACAACAAATTTTAGGGAGAAAAAAATATCAACGAAGAAGTAATTTAAAATGATCATAAAGTAGAGATCATGTATAATAATCTGTGTTTTTTTTTTAATAAGAACATGAATCATACTGGAGGTAATAAGAAAACACATTGTTTAATTTATTAAAGAATGCAGCTAGAAACATTGAAAGTGTTCGACATGAACAATTATGTAACATTGCTACTTTTAGAAGTGTTGGTGCTTCCTTGACTTAAGGGACAGTGATGTTGGATGAACTAATCTTATAGAAGCGGATTGCATTTCGTGCGAGTATGTCTTTTGCAGCTTCCACAGCCTCGGAAATTAAGAGCTCACCATCAATGTATGCATCACGTAGAACAGAGAAAACAACTTCGCGGGAATTCTTTGCACCTGTTAAACCCAAACTTATGACTTCAACTTGTAATCATCGCAACGTAAACAAGTACAGAGATGGAAATATTTTAAGAGAGTGAAAGCTGCAAACATTACTTGTTGCATTCATTTTTCATGTAAGAATTTCCAGCAATAATTATAGATTCTAGACACGATTCTAAGTGCTTGGATTAGACTCTTAAGTTATGAACATGAAAATATATGTTGAAGTCATAAGCATATGATATGACTTAGCATTTTGCATTGGAGATTCTAGAACTGGTGTGTGTAGATAAGGTTTAGGAAAGACAACAAGGTACATGGAAAACATTTGAAATTGAAACTGTCACAGCAAGCATTTAAGCATAAACTTCAAATTTGGTTGTCATAATTGATGTTAACCAACCTAAGTAGAAGGTTTCAGGAAATGTATAGGCGTCAGTGCTGAACATCACCTGCATTGCAAAAATTATTTGAGATATAATGTCTCAGTTTCATGTTCATTTGAAACTTCATCTTATAATAAAAGGGTAACAAACTTTTAAAACAATTGCATTTTATATTTCAGTATATTTCATAAAGTGGCTCCATTTTATACACATTCAGTGCCTTTTTCTACTGAAAATAAAAAGCAGGGGAATTTCAAGAAAATGGTAAAAGAACTGAAATGTTCAAAATTATACATGCATTTTGATACTTTCCAAAATCAAGTGGGAGATTAGAGAGTTCAAATCCTATGCATAACTTATTTAGATTTAATCTTCAATCTCTGCAATCAGCATGCCTATTTTTTTATGAGAGGAGGATGAAAAAAGATGGAGCAAGGGAAATTATGAACTTCTAATTTTAGTTACATATAACACATGGATATTTTCTTCTTCTAGGTCTTAGTTGGTACGTTTATCTGAAAAGTTCTATTCTCAGTCAACAACTATTTGGATGGCTTAAGTTGTCACCTTATGTATTGGAGCCAGAGTTAGTAGATCTTTAACTGCTGAAATCATCCCATGCATACTAAGCTTTGGAATTGCCAACCCAAAATCAAGGTAAACCTGAGGGATAAAATTTGGTTAATTGAAATTCTAATATACTGATACAAGTCAATGCATTAGGCCATCAATCATAAAATGCTTGCCTGAGAGTAAACAGAAGCTAGATATGATGCTTCCTTTGAGAATGGATGGGAGGCATGTAAAAACACAAACCGACACTTTGAATATCTCCTGTCCTCAAGAACTGAACGGAAATGAAGAGGATTGGACTTCCTCAAATCCAAAAGTCTATCCCCAAAGCTAGTTGCAGAAAGAAAAGTATAAAGTGTGAAACAGGTATAAAATCAAGTAGAATAGCTAAACTAAACAAACTAATGTTTCAATAGGTAAATTTTGTTTATTCTGGAAACAAGTTTGATGTAAAATCTAGTGTCAGTTTTTAACTCCAATGCAAAAGTTTCATTTTATTACTTCTAGTCAAATTGAGGTTTGGTGGGAACATTTGGTTTTTCTGGAGATAATCAATTCAAATATTTTCTAGCATGAAACCAAACACATTAGTTTCACCCAAAGCTTTTATTGTAAATTCCAGTAAAAATGTTTGGATACCAATATGGTAAAAGTACAGATCAATTAAAATCCATCAAATACCCTGTGTGTATCTGCATTGGCAAGTCATATGATAGAGCAATTTCCAAACTTTGCAAGAAGAGATAGTCAACAAGATTTCTGTGATGCAGTATATAGATAGGCTTCGTAGCTGAAAATACAGAAGGGTGAGAAATAATAAACTGAAAAAGATGATATTAAAACCAAATTGCATACTTACCATTTATTAACACCTGTCTCAGACTCTCTTCAGCTTCCGTTTTAGTTACATTTAAGTTGATTTCCAGGCCACCGTAGTATGCAACTATGCTTTTCAAAGCATAGATCTCTTTAGCAACTGTAACAGTGATGCTAAGGAACCCAGCTAAACATGGATTTTTTTAAGCTAAGAACTTGTGTGAGTGTGTAAAGAGTCATGTGAATTAAAGGATATGATCTCAACTTTGAGACGTATGCTTCAGTAAATGAATCGATTGTCCATGAAGATCCATTAGACAAACCCTTCAGGGAGCATTAGACATAAATATAAGATAAGCATAAATTCAAAAGTTAGATGAATAGCTAAGAAGCTGCGAATACAATTGCAAAATAGAAGGATGCAATACAAAAGAACTCTACAAAATATCCAATGGAATCCTTGTTGCTTGTTAACTAACAAGTATCAACACTGGCCTTGATTCACATCTGTTCATAATATTGATCAATCTTTTCAGTACTTACATACTATGCAGAGATTTAACTAAACAATGTGATGGTACAACAAACTAACAATTTCTTGATGAAAAAAGTAAGATATATAAATCATAACATGGTTAGCAACACAATGTAAAACAAGAGATCAATCAAACACCTAAAACCAAAAGAAAAAAAAAAAGTGAATGTGTATTGGTATCTCACTTGTTCAAGGATTTGCTCTGCCACTCGTTCAGTTCTTAAGATTCTGCCAGCAAAAGGTATAAAATTCTTGTGCCATTCTATTTCATTCTTTTTGTCCATTTGTATGCCATCATCTATTAGTATGGCAGAGATTTTTGCAGCTTTTAAGCATGTTGAGGTGATGGATTGTAGTCCAGACACCCTACGGTATTCTTCTACGCCTTGCAAAGATACCTCGGTTCCGTATAGCTCAGCAACATCTCTTAAACCTTTCTGATATCATTATATAATATACATTTTGGCTGTCATAACCAGATTCCACACAGAGAAAAACATCATGCAAATGTACTTTGAATCAGAAAGGCACTCTCCATATTCATGGAAATTGAACTTACATTCATCTAACTCATAATTTATACTTCTAATAAATTTTACACAACAATAAAAATATATATTTAAAATGGTATATCACTATCATTTCTCACTTCATGTAATTAAATATAAAAATATTTATTCTATCTCTTCCAAGTAAAACAAATCTAGATATTTGAATTTTATTTTATTATGAAGCTTACATTGGATGATTTTACTAATGAGATAACTTCGTTTCAATTTTTTTTTTATAATATATGCATTAAATGTAATGTTTATGTATTGGATGTGTTATTGAAAACATGGTCAATTAAACTAATACGTGCTCACAATTATAGTATGCATTTTATTTTATGTAAAAAACGCGCGTTTATATTTTATGGCACTTTTTTTTTCTTTTCCAGTGTTATATATGATAT
>Ga0123341_1003738_pt1 | contig 13158 bp, 14 predicted proteins | sample Turbeapinknodule_FD_89959 | JGI IMG/M metagenome (GOLD analysis project Ga0123341, IMG submission 89959) | Root nodule microbial communities of legume samples collected from Mexico - Turtle bean Mexico pink nodule | ecosystem: Host-associated > Plants > Roots > Nodule | place: Mexico: Nepantla... | reverse complement strand
TCCCAAAAATTCTTATTGAATAAATTTTGCAAACATATTCTAAACTTCACCCGGGTTTAAAACAAAAACATATACTTTGTCTGAGAAACCATAAATTTGAAATTTAAAAGACAGAATTTAAATTGAGAAAAAACTTATCTATATTTACTCCTATTTAATACTTGTCAATCTAAGCATGTGCATCCATATTTTTTAGTATTTATTTTTATTATATGTATATATTTAAATATAAATTTATGTGTATTTGTATATATAAGATATATGTTATTGCATTTCAAGAAATATAAGAGAGTAGAGAGATAAAATTTAAAAACTTTTCTACATTCAAAACTACTTATGAAAACTGTTTTAAATAGGAGAATCAATATCTCTCCACTCTCTTGCCAGTTAGTTAAGTGACTACAAATAAAATAAAATTAACGTATCAATCTCTATACTTTTTTAGTAGTTAAGTGCCTATTTATTTATTTTATTGCTGATAAAAAAAAGTGAAAACAAATAAAATTAAAAAAATACTTATTTAATAAAAAAATATCAGTTTAAAACAAAAAAGTAATCAATATCTCTACTCTCCTGTCAGGTGACAACAAAATTAAATTAAATTAACGTGACAATCTCTCCACTCTCCTAGTTAAGTGAGAATAAATAAAATAAAATTTAAAAATTAAAGAACTATTTTATTAACTTTTAAAATTATAAAATATCCAAATAACCAAAATAAATTAATAAAACAAAATATTAAACAAAGATAAAATAGGAAAATAATTTAGAGTAGTAGAATTTCTTCACTCTTTTATATATAAAAGATATAAATAACTAAAATAAATAAATGTTGTCATGTCTCTCTAGATTTTTTTATGACGTTATATTGGTTATTATTTTTTATTAAGATCGGGTTAGGGATTATTATTATGAAGCTTATTGATACATTGTTTTCTAACATGTGTATGAACATTATCTAAAAACAAAACAAAAATATAAAGACTACGAGGAGACAAAGCCGAAAATCACGCAAAGAAAAAAGTCTCCAAAAACTAACTATATGAAAAAGATACAAATAGCACGAGGGAACCGAATACAAACTCCTATAAAAGAAAAGAAAAAAGACTTAAAAGATTAACTAAACTTAAACCTCAAGAGATTTAAATAATTTCTAAAATAATTAAAATACGGAAAGTTAAATAATCAAAAACCAAAAAAAAATCAGTATGTTAGCAAAATCATCTAACACATTTATTATTCTCACAAAAATTATAAGAGACTTTAAAATGCATATATTTACATATGTTAAAAACCTATTTTTTGACAACGACGTTTTAGTCTTAACGGAGAATATATCAAAACTTTGAAAAGCATTGAAAACTAAAAGAGAAGTTATATTCAAATCATCTTGTAGTTTTTAGCTTCAGAAAACCTATTACAAGAATGATATTAAATGATCAACTTAAATAGAAAAATTGATGTCAAAATAGGTAAAAAAAATCCTCCAACAAAGTCTCTTTTTTGTATTTGAAGATGTCACCACCATGAGATGATAGGGAAAACCTGTAGTACTTACCATCAATATTAATATCTAACCAACTTACCTAGACATTATAATCAATCTATCTTGTTTAACTCTAATATTGTAAGGATATGGTCCTGACTCGATCCTGGATGTATCAAGATCGGTTGCCAATCGTGATAATAGGCGGACATCATGGCACGAAGCATGGGATTCAAAGTAATTAGTCTTAAATACTCAATTAAGACATAATCATAACCGTAAGATGGAGGTTAGGAATACACCCATATATACTATGTAATATGTTGCTAGAAAGAGGATCTATTACATTGAATACTCACCGGTGAAAGGGTGTTCCTATCCTTAACCACTTTTGATGTTCTAGGTAGAGGGTCGCCTATATTTCTGTCTATAACATTTTGGCACCCACTGTGGGGCAGGTAATTTTTTTTCCTGCGCCACTAATTGAGACAGACAAAAATGAGGGGAGGAAGAAGAGCAGCTGTGGAGGAAGAGGTAAATGTTGTACCAAATGGAGATCATACCTTAGACGCAACTAGGACTTTGATGGAGATGATGGAGACCATGAGGAGGCGAAGCGATGAACAAGCTGAGGAATTCAGGAGGAGACAAGGATGAGAATAGAGGAAACATTAAGGGGTCAAGAGCAACTCGTGAGGCAAAATGAGGAGCTCTAAAGGCAGATGGAGGCTCAGAGTGTCGGGAAGTGAGTAATGGAGGACGTGGAGCCAGATTTTCAATCGTTTTCTTTTGAAATTTTGAATGAACCAATTCTGGCAAATTATGTTTTTCCTAAGATTGGCTCGTTCAATGGGAAGCAAGATCCGAATGCCCACGTAAAGAATTTTAGGGCGCAAATGTCGATATATGGAAGGTCGGACGCCGTTCGATGTAAAATGCTGGTAGGATCCTTGATAGGTACGGTGTTGGATTGGTTCAACAATCTGCCAGAAGGATCGATGACATCACTGGAGGTTTTTGTTAGGTTATTGGTTGCTCATTTTGCAGCAAATAAAACTAAACCTCCAGACACAACAAATTTATTTTATGTAAGGCAGGTTAAGGGAGAGGCGGTAAAACAATATTTGCGTTGTTTTAACAAAGTGGTAGTTCAAATTTCCCAGCCTAATAAAGGAATGTGTGTGAAGGCTTTCATTATAGGGTCGAGGTCAGGATTGTTTAGAGAATCTTTGGTGAAGAAAAGACCGGCAAACATGGCAGATATTAATCTTCGGGCTGTATCGTATGTCAAAGTGGAAGAGTTCGCTAGGAAGAAGAAAGAGGAGGAGCGAAGGGGTGAAGATGGGTTGCGATCAAAGGCAGAAAAAAGAGGTCGTTTGGCTAGCGGAAGTGGGGGCCTGTTGAAGACACGAAGGGAGGAAAAATCGGGAGGAGGTTCATATGGAGGAAGAACTGGAGGAGGTTCTTATACGAATCGAGAAGAAAAGCCTTATGAGAGAATAGAGGAAAGGACGTGGTTTCCACCGAAACTGCCAATATCTCAAAGGGATATTGTGAAAGACGTAAATACAACACGACTTTTGCGTTTTCCTGAGAAGGCCACCATGAACATGGGAAAAAATTCGAGCGCTTGGTGTTGTTTTCACAAAGCATGTGGACATGATACAGAACGGTGTTACACTCTGGCGAGACAGATTGATGATCTAATGCAAAGAGGAATGTTGCAAATAGCAGGAATGAAGGAAGTGAAGGAAAAAGAATCAGAAGAAAAAAGGGAGAGAGAAGAGAAAAGAATGGGGAAGAGGAAGAAGGACATGAAAGCTCAATATTGGGAGATTTAAATACAATTGCAGGAGGATTTTTGGGATGAGGAGTTTCTAGTGCCGATAGAAAGCGTTATGCTCGAGTGGTGATGCATTTGGCTACTGAATTCGCTCCAATGCCGATACTGAGTTTCACCAAAGAAGACTTGGAAGATGTTTTTCCCCATGATAATGATCCCATGGTTATTTCGATTGTAATGAAAAGTCGATGTATCCATAAGGTGTTGGTTGATCAAGGGTCTTCAACTGATGTGCTTTTTTAGGATGCTTTTGTGGCTATGAGTGGATCGTTAGAAGAGCTAAAGCCGTATGAAGGGGTTTTGGTTAGGTTCTCGGGCGATCCAGTTCAGGTGCGAGGATACATACAAGCTCGAACCACTTTTGAAGATGATAGCAATACCAAGACAATTAATATCAGGTACATGGTCGTTAATACTCCATCATCATATAATATCCTATTGGGACGACCAACTATTAATAAGTTAGGGGTAGTAGTGTCTTCAGTGCATATGAAGATGAAGTACCCTACTGATCGGAGCAGAGTAGGGGTAATAAGGATGAGTCAAAATATGGCAAGGAAGTGTTATGAGAGGAGTTTAAAAAATAAAAAGAAATTTTGGCAGGTAGAGAGGATAGATGTGGAAGTAGAATTGGACCCACGGGTAGATTATGAGGGGGAAAGACCACAACCAATGGAGGAAGTAAAAATTGTAGCAGTTGGAGAGGGTAAGTTGTTAAAGACAGGAAGTTGTATGGAGTTGGAATGGGAAAAGGAGTAGATAGAATGTTTGGAAGACAATTTAAGTGCTTTTGCATGGTCGGTTCAGGATATGCCAGGGATTGATCCTGATGTCATATGCCATAGGTTATCAATGAATCCGAACGTGAAACTTGTGGTACAGAAGAGACAGAAATTAGGTGAAGAAAGGCGACATATAGTAGACAAGGAGGTGAAGAAATTGAGGAGTGTTGGGTATGTTCGTGAAATACAGTACCTATCTTGGCTAGCTAACGTGGTTTTGGTGCAAAAAGTAATGGAAAATGGAGAATGTGTACAAATTTTACTGATTTGAATAAAGCATGTCCTAAGGATGCTTATCCTCTGCCTAATATTGATGTCTTGGCAGATGGGGTTTCAGGTTGTGAGTTATTAAGTTTTATGGATGCATATTTGGGCTACAATCAAATACCATCCTATGGATGAGGATAAAACAACATTTAGGGGAGGTTTGTCAAATTTTTGTTCTACCGTAATGCCGTTTGGATAAAAATATGTAGGAGAGACATACCAAAGGTTGATGGATCGGATTTTGGAGGGAATGTTGGGCAAAAATGTGGAGGCATATGTGGATGATATGGTGGTGAAGTATGTAAAAGCTGATAGTCATGTGCGAGATCTGAGGGAACTTTTTCAGGCGTTGGACAAATATAAGTTGAAGTTGAATCCAGAAAAGTGTGTATTCAGAGTAAAAGCAAGAAAGTTTTTGGGTTTTATGTTGACACAAAGGGGAATTGAGAAAAGTGTGCGGCAATCTTGAACATGCGGAGTCCAACGTCAGTTAAAGAAATGCAACAATTAGCTGGAAAGATGGCATCTTTGTCGAGATTTATTCCGAAAGCGGGTGAAAGATCAGTCTCTTTTTTTCCAATGTCTGAAGGGGAGTAATCAATTTATATGGACACAGGAATGTGAGGAAGCATTTCAGAAGTTAAAAGAAGTATTAACGTCATCGCCAATCTTAATTAAACCAATGGTAGGGTCACCTATCCCTCTATACTTGTGTGTCACAAAGAAGGCGATAAGCACGATGTTAACACAGGAGAAAGAGAATGAACATAGGCTGATCTATTTCGGACATTACAAGGAGCGGAAGTAAGGTACCAAAAGATAGAAAAAGCAGCATTAACAGTTGTGATGACAACAAGACAGTTGAGGTATTATTTTTAGAATTTCCAGGTAGTGGTGAGGACATACTTGCCAATTAAGCAGGTCTTACAGAAGATGGATTTGGCAGGAAGGATGATGAAATGAACGATTGAATTGTCAGAGTATGGGTTGTTGTTTGAAGGCATGGGGCTTGGTAAGGCCTCAGGCACTTGTAGATTTTGTGGCAGAATTAACACCCTCAAATGATGAGGATGTGAAGGGAGGTTCGGGAGGATGGATCTTATATGTGGATGGCGCGTCAAATGTGCAGGGTAGTGGAGCAGTGATAATCTTGGAAGGGCCGGATGGTGTCCTAGTAAAGAAGTCGTTAAAATTCGCATTTCAAGCGAGCAATAATCAAGCAAAATATGAAGCTTTGTTGGCTGGAATGAGATTGGTGATTGATATTGGGGTCAATAGGTTGGTGGTAAGAAGTGATTCTCAATTAGGTGACCGAACAAGTGGCAGGAAACTTCTAGGCACGAGACCCGCATTTGGCCAACTACCTGGAAAAGGTATAGAATATGGCAACCAATTTTGAGGAGTTTGGTTTGGTGCACGTACCACATGACCAGAATGCTCGAGCAGATTTAGTGCTAAATTAGCAAGTACAAAAAAATGGGGTAATCATAGGTTGGTCATTCAGGAGAGCTTAGCAACACCAAGTGTAACCATTGGGGAGATCATGGAACTTCGTAGCAGGCATAGTTGGATGGACATGTATTTAAAATGGTTCAGAGATGGAGATGAACCTGTTGGGTTGGAAGCACAAGCTATTTTGAGAAAAAATATAGCCCGATTCCAGATAATTTAAGGAAAGTTATATAGAAAAGGATTTTTGACACTGTTGCTGAGGTGTGTAGACGAATTGGAAAAGGAAAGGATAATGCAAAAGATTCACGAAGGAATTTGTGGGAGTCACATCGGGGGGAGATCCTTAGCTATGAAGGTACTAAGGGCAGGTTTTTTATGGCCCACGTTAAGAGGGGATTGTGCAGAGTATGTTAAGAAATGTGATAGGTGCCAAAGACATTCAAATGAAATTAAGATTCCAGTGGAGCGATTGTACTCTTTGATCACCCCTTGGTCGTTCTTTAGATGGGGAATTGACATTCTGGGACCTTTTCCCATATCGGTAAGACAATTCAAATTCATAGTAGTAGCTGTTGAATATTTTACGAAATGGATAGAAGTGGAGGCTTTAACCACCATTATATCAGATAAAATTACCAAGTTCGTATGGAGGTCAATAATATGCAGGTTTGGCATACCTAAAGAACTGATATCAGATAATGGTACACGATTTGCTAGTTAGAAGATGAGGCCCATGTGTGAAGAATTGGGAATCCGACACATTTTCATCTATGGAACATCCGCAGACTAATGGACAGGCAGAAGCAACACATAAGGTAATTTTACAAGGGTTGAAGAAGAAGATGGGAGCAGCCAAAGCCAAGTGGGTGGATATTTTACCAGAAGTAGTTTGGTCGTATCACACTACGGTGCAGTCAACGACAAAGGAAACACCTTTTGATTTGGTATATGGTGGGGATGCAATATTGTCGATTGAGGTGGAAATGATGTCAAGAAGCGTTGAAAATTTTTCGGAAGCAACATCGGATGAAGGTCGGTTGTACCGGTTAGATACTATTGATGAGTTAAGAGAAAAAGCGAGGATACGAGAATCAGTGCAAAAATGGAGAATAGAAGCAAAATACCTAAGCAAAGTGCATGCAAGGGAGTTCAAAGAGAGAGACCTCATCTTAAGAAAGGCAGGAGAAGCAAACATGGATAGCAAATTAGCATCGCGGTGGATCGGACCATATAGGGAGAGAAGCATACAAGTTGGAGACCTTAGATGGTGGGGAAATCACTCGGACATGGAATGTAGCTAATTTGAGGTTTTATTATAGCTAACCTGCATGTTGGGATTTTCATTTATTTTACAGTTTGAGACATGTTACAACAACATTTTAATAATAAATTACCAATTCAAATGGATTGGCGTTTGCAATGATTTATTAAATTGTTTTCAAGGTCAGGTATATCCAATAAAAACCATGGGAAGGTGTTCACTGCCCATGGTGTCGAGCCAGAGTTGTTCGGTCCAATAAAAACCATGGGAAGGTGTTCACCGCTCAAGGTGCTGAGACGAAGTTGCTCGGTCCAATAAAAACCATGGGAAGGTGTTCATCGCCCATGCTGCCAAGCCAGAGACGCTTGATCCAATAAAAAACCATGAGTTGGTGTTCACTGCCCATGGTGTCGAGCCGGAGATGCTCGGTCCAAGAAAAACCATGAGAAGGTATTCATCGCCCATGGTGCCAAGTCAGAGACGCTTGGTCCAATAAAAAATCATGGGTTGGTGTTCACCGCCCCTAGTGCCGAGCCGAAGATGCTCGGTCCAAGGAAAAATCATGGGAAGGTGTTCACTACCATGGTGTTGAGCCGGAGATGCTCGATTCAATAAAAACCATGGATTGGTGTTCACTGCCCATAGTGTCGAGCTGGAGATGCTCGGTTCAATAAAAATCCATGGCTTGGTGTTCACCACCCATGATGTCGAGCATAAGGAGGAGGTAGGCATTCACCACTTTTGGTGCCAGGTTGGAGATGTTAAGTCATTTATAAATTATATTTATAATTTATTTTCAAAAATTACGTTTAAAGTTGATTTTCTTTTAAGTCTGAATTAGGATACGTTTGGTTTCGTTGTATTACAAATAAATTTTGTTCAAATAAGTAGGAAATAAGCCTAGATATCATAAGAGTCGCCCAAATACCAGTAGTCTAGTTGTTCAAATAGTAAATATGAGAAACAATTGTAAACTTGATTACACGAAATATGGTTAAGTTTTCAAAATGATACCGAGGTTTAAAGTTTCTTTGATATATTCATTCTTCATCCACAATCTGACCATCAACAACACTCTTAAAAAGGCTCATAAACAAGATATCCAAATCTGGATGGATCACTTTGATTTGCTCCACAGCTCCATGGAAATCGTCCACAAAGGATCAGGATATTTCATTCTTAGCTACTTCCAATGCATTCTCCAAAGTGTTTATTTTATTATGCAGCGTGGCTTAAGTGTTCTTCCAAGTTCGGTTGGCGGCCTGATGTTCATCCTGATGGTGAGCATAATCTTCAAGTTCTTTGGAGCTTACTAAGAGCATCGTCGCGGTCATGAACTAAGGTTGTTAATCGTTGTTCTTCAAGTTGAGAATTCGTGGTACGAACACTCTCTACTTTGTTGCTTAGCTCGTCTATTTTTCTTTGTCTTGTTTCAACAGCCGGTGGGCCACGTGGTCAAAGGCGTTTAGCAGCTCGGGCCAGGAAGAGACGTTCATCTCAAAGGAAGGGTTAGCCTCATTATGTGAAGCTTGGGCTCTTGATGATCCTTGTTGGTGAGAGAAATGATCATCTAGGTCGAATGCGCCTTCTGGAGGGCGACCCTCAACATTACGCTTCTTTCGTACCGGTAAGTTGGTGGTGTGCTCAGAATCACCAACAATTGGTTTGGTGCTAGGTTTTAAGGAAGCCTCCCTCAGTCGGCGAGCCATTTCAGCTTTAGTAAGAAGCATGGCGTTATCTGAAAAGGAAAGTATTAATGAGACACCGATAAACAATTAGAGGAATAAGGAGAACCAATAGAAGTGTGTACCGATATAGACTTTTAGGTCATGTAGTTGGAACTCGAGCTTTAAAAGTATGGAAGTTTCAAAGACAATCCCTAAGTCGTCAAGGTTTTTGCAGTCATTAAATTCATTACTCTCAAGGTTGTCAGGAGAAAGAGATTGCTGACTCTGAGGATTGGATGTGCAGTAAAGGGGAAACCCTTCAAAGAAATCTGGATTGTGATCGGCCTTTTGGATTTTTATGAACTTGCCTTTAAAAGATTTATAGGAAGACTGGAACAAGGTTAGTATGGCTCGATCTTTCGCTCCGCTAATAAAAGCCCAGGAAGTTCGTTTGGAAGTTTTATATTCAAAGAAGTAGAAGAACATATTTTCACTCGGAACAAAGTTAAGCTGACAACACAGGATATAGAAGGCTCGCACAAAAGCCTAGCTATTTGGGTGAAGTTGTGAGTGAGCCACATTCATGGCACTAAGAACCTCTTTTTCGAAGGGAGTCAAAGGCTAGCGGAAACCGAGTTTGGTAAACAACATTTCATAGAAAAAGCATAAGGGTGACTCGCCTAAACAACAACTACTACAAATGGGTTCTGTAGGTTTGCAAGGAACAACAAGATCTTTGTCGGAGTGAATATGACTCATCGATTGAGCATGACGAAGTTTTCTAATGCGTTTAAAGGAAGTAAATACATAAACATCAAGTTTTGCCCAGGGATAAAGAGCATTGTAATCCACGAGCAAGAAACTACAGGATAGAGGGACAAGGAATGAACACCGTATAAGAAGGGAAGGATAACCGCAAACCCTATATCAATGATAAATCTGAAATGCAGTGTTGATGCAAGCAGTGGAACGACTGGAAGTGAGTTAAGCATGAACGGGAAAGCACGCAGGAGGATGGATGTCAAGATAACACAAGTAATAGAAGAAAATCAATTGCGTACCTGGAGAGTGGAAGTGGGTGTAAAGAGTGGCAAAGGGATAACGCGAAGGCAATGAGGTGTAGGGGAAGAGACACGATGGAAGTAGTAAAGGGATGCAGAATTGAAAAGGCGTGAGAAAGGGATTTACATTAATTCATTAAAGTGTGGCCCAACATGGGGAGACACGTGGGTGCATGGAAGAAGAAAAAGTGGGTGATGAGATGTGGTGCAGCACGTGGACGCAAAGAAGGAGAAAAGATGGGTGATGAGACGTGGTGCAGAGCATTAAATGAAGAGTGATAGTATCATGATGCAGAGCATTAAATGAAGAATGTTAGTATCGATAAAGTGGACGATATTGGATTTTGAAAGACAATTAATTAGAGCCTCGGTATCCTACGTTGGAGCCTTAGGGGCACGTAAGGATATTTGCCTAGTCCAATCTTGAGAAAGGATAGGTCACCCTCAGACCCTTATCTCAATAAAGCTTCATTGGCTTCGCTTGAGGCTGAGGGGCATGTAAGGATATGGGTCTGACCCGATCCTGGGTGTATCAAGATCGGTTGTCGATCGTGATAGTAGGCGGACATCATGGCACGAGGCAGGATTCAGAGTAATTAGCCTTAAATACTCAGTTAAGACACAATAATAACCGTAAGATGGAGGTTAGGAATACACCCATATATATATTATGTAATATGTTGCTGGAAAGAGGATCTAATACATTGAATACTCATCGGTGAAAGGGTGTTCCTATCCTTAACCACTTTTGATGTTCTAGGTAGAGGTTCGTCTATACTTCTGTTTAGAACAAATACCTTTGAAAGTTTAGTTTGTACATTGAAAAACTTCAAAATGCAAAGGCCATTTATATCATTATGCATAGATTTATAAGTATTTTGGATTATGCAATCCTCCTTCTCGTTGTCACACTCTTATCTATATGTTGTGTCATGAATGGACTCAAGGATTAAAACTTTCTAGATTACATAATCTTAAAGGTTTTATTTTGAAAAATTGATTTCCAAGTTCTTAAATTTGAGAACTTTTTTCACGCAAAAAAAAATGACTAATAGATTGTATAATCTAAAAATAAAAAAAACTTTTGGGATTACACAATTTAGAAGTCAAAAGAATTTCTAGATTTCACAATCTATAATGAAAAAAGTTTCCACTTTATGAAATCAGAAAGTCAATTGTACAATCTAAAAGCTCTTTTTTTTTCACGCAAAAATATTTCTAGATTCAAAATCAGTTTTAAATAGACTAGAAGAGCAAAGTGGAGATTTTAATATTTGTGGAAGTGCAAAAGGAAATTATGGACGTGCAAAAATAAATTGCCAAGAAACGGGCACATACGGTAAAGCAGATTGGGTTCAGGCCCAAACCATTTCTCTCACTCTCTCTTTCTCTCTCTATATATATTATAAAAGATTTGAGCATAATTCTTAATAATTAATTTTAATCAACAATGATAAACATATTTATTTCTTTTTAAGGTAAACAAATATTTCGATGTGATCTAAAAATAGGGTTTATTGGATTCAAAAATGCATCTCTTGCAACTCAAAAGTAAGCAACAGGATATATATGGTTCCATTAAAGATTTTATTATTATTTGATGATATAATTTTTTTGATTTTTAAACAATGTCGATTATTTGTTATAATATTATACTACTACATTGATAATGATGGAACTGTTTTATTGCTGAAATTGATAATAGTTGACATTATTAAAACACACGCCAAACAAATTATACACATATTATTCTATAGTTAACTTCTAATGTTAGTCCATTATATTTTTCTAAGACTGATTTTTTATCATTCAGAAATATTTTAACATTTACATTTGATTTTAATTGAGGGGTTAATCCACACCATTATATAAAGGCTATATTTTTTTATTAATTGTCTTTGGTTTCTATTTTACCAGACCAAATTTATACCTTTGAAACAGTTTTAAAAATGGTATAGTTAAATATTTTCCAGTTAAACTTAAAATAAGTATTTTTTTTTAAAAAAAAACCTATTTAATAAAATTTACTTATTAAAATAAGTTAAAATTTACTTACTTTTAAAATAAACAAATTAGACAAACAAACAAAATGTTTTTTTTATTAAAAATATTTTTTTTTAAATAAGCACAAACAAACTGACCCACTATTTTAACAATAAAATTTTATTATTTTGGTGAACATAACAATATAAAGGATGAATATTTTTTTCAAGAATAGTTGTTATGGAGAGAAAGAAAGAAGGATAATAAATTAGGTATTACTTCAAACAAAAAGGAAAAGAAAAAAAGAAATCTAGCATGTTCTAATTAACATGCAAAGTATTAGGATTGAAGGGAAAAAGTTTGGTCTCATACATAATTAAAGACAAAGACCAACAAAAGGAGTTTCTTGACTTTAAAAAAGAAGAAGGAGAAAAAAGACAGATCATTGACGAGTAGAAAACTAATTAACAAAAACAAGCTCTTTAACTAATCGAGAAATTAAATATAAACCTTCTTTTTTTACAGAAAACTATTAATAATGTGTTTTTGTTAAGATGTTTCTACATTTTTTTTTAATAATTTCTTAGTCCTTAATTATTCAAGTGATGTCATTAATATATTCATTAAGAGTATACTACTAAAACTTAGCATATATATGTGACCGTTATAGTGAAAGACCTTTTATATTAACTTTCATTAAAGCTTTTGAAAAGATATGATTCAAAGATAACAAAATTCATGGAAGAATATAAATAGTATTTAGTGAGCATAATATGGGTTTCAAAAGTCATTAAAATAATGCATTTTTAATATAATTAAAAAATGCAAATATATATATATATAATAAAAAATTATAAAAAAAACCAAGAAGCATGCAAAGTTGGCAAGAAAAAAAAATAAATGAAAATATTTAAAAAAGAAAAGGTTGGAGAGAAAGCCATGTGGAAGATGTTTGATTAATATAAAGATTGATTTTGATATAATTATATATAACGATAGAGATTGATTGGTCCATATGAGGTTTACGTGTGTTAGATGTGATCTTCAATCAGCTTATCAACATTGTTCAAAATAATTGAATAGCTAAGAAAGATAAGTACAAATTTTAAAGCTCTCTCTTTCAAACAATCTTAATACAACATTGTACAACTACCACCACGACTTTAACATAGCTGCATTATTTATACTAGGCTAATTTTAACAAGAATTCTAAGAGTATTGGCTAAGAAATAAAAAAAAAAACTAAGAAAAATATCTTTTTTAATTTTTAAATAGTTTTATGAAAATTATTAAATAAAAATTAATTCTAAAAATAAAAAATAATTAATTATTATATACACTAGTTAAATATTATTT
>Ga0123341_1003736_pt1 | contig 13160 bp, 15 predicted proteins | sample Turbeapinknodule_FD_89959 | JGI IMG/M metagenome (GOLD analysis project Ga0123341, IMG submission 89959) | Root nodule microbial communities of legume samples collected from Mexico - Turtle bean Mexico pink nodule | ecosystem: Host-associated > Plants > Roots > Nodule | place: Mexico: Nepantla... | reverse complement strand
CGGTTTTTTAAGAGGTTTTTTAAGAGATAATTAAGAGATAATTAGTTATCCTTAACACATAATCTAATAACAGTGTTTTTTTTAAGAATAATTGATTATCTTTATACATAATTGAATATTAGTGTTTTTTTTAAGGATAATCGGGTTATATTTATTGTTTAATCGATTATGACTCAATTTATTATTTGTTATTGTCGTGTGATGTTCATTTGCATTTGTTGAGGTTTATAAGCTTGTTGTGCTCAATGAAACACACACTTTGAACAATGTATAAATCACTTTTAAATATTTTGTAAATTTATGGTGAGTTGTGAATAGTTGAAAAAAGGGACTTGATTTGTTGTTGTTCTTCAGCGTTTTTGAGAATTCTATTCGTATAAAGATCTTGACATTGTATAAGGAAGATCCTCTTCTCATTCCCATTCGTGTAAAAATAAACAACTTTAATGATTTGAGTTTTATTTATCTGTTTTAATGGTTTTGTAGAAAATTTTAAACAATATAGCATCAATAAAATAAAATATATTTTTAATCTATAATATATGTTATTGTTATTTTTATTAAACTAAAATGTAAGACAATTTTTTTTTATATTAATGAATGAAATTTATAATTGTTATTTCATTAGTATTTTTTATTTCAAATTTATAAATAATTGCTTTAATTTTATGTAAACAAATTTCAATTAATTTTAATAATAAAGAGAAAGTTTTAATCTTATTCTTTTAATTAAAAAATTATTTATTAATCACACCTATTACACAATTTTTTTTTTCCATTTCTCTACACTTGAATCAAACCATCCAATTTTTCACTTATTTTTCTTTCAACTCCATCCTCTTTCTCTCTTTTAAATCTATCTTTAAATAAAAAGAAAGCATTGTAGTGTTTTGCATATTGTATTCGATTCTTTGCTTTCTTTAATATCATTCTTACTTACTGAGATTATCGGGGCATTAAAAAAGACATAGATATGGTATCCACCGAATAAATAAAACTAAAAAAACTGTTTCCAATGAACTGTCTATACTCTGCTTTATCCTCACATCAGCGTTTTAGCTTTGGATACAGAATGCAGCAAGTCAATTGTTTGGTGGAATAACTGATTTTAATTTTCTATTCTGTATGATCAATTTTACCAACGTTTATTGCTTAAAAATATACAAGTTAGTAGTTTCAATAACTTTATTAAATTCAAATAATCGATTGGACCCACAGAGGTTTGTGCTGGAAAGTGAAAGTGAAGTGTGAGAGAGAGAGAGAGAAAGCAGGAATTTTTGGGTGGCCTCTTCCCGCCGGAGACAGACAGGGACAAAATTTTCACAAAGACTGTAGGCCCCACTTTGCCTTGTTCAAATTGTCTATTCATTATTTCCACATTTTATATTCCCATACGGCACACATATAACAAAAAACTAAAATATACAGTGTATAGCTTCACAGGGTAAACAAAAGGTTCTTTTTTCAGAACATTGATTATTAATTAGACCAATTTAATGGAAGTTATTAACTTTATTACATCACTGCAATTATATGGCAGGGAGAGTTTTTTGTTTTGTTTTTATTCTGTCCATATGTTTTTGCAATGGCATACTTTTTCAAAGCAAATATTTTATAGCTGCAAATTTCATTTAAATTAACATTTGGCATTTGTTTATGGAAGCAGAAGAGTTATGGTAAATGTTAAATGTTAAATGATAGGAATGTGGCCATGTGGGGTGTGTGTATCTCATTCATGTTTGTCGTCTAATCGTTTCTGTGTGTTTTGTTTATGTGAAGGTTGTTTTATGAGTGAAGAAGAAGAAAGTAGAAAGGTGTTTGAGTTCCCAAAAAAGCCTTGGTGTTTAATAATGCTCCCGTGACTTTCTCTCACTTCCATTTGTCCATCGGTATAACCTTCCGTCTCAAATCAAGAACTCCCCTTTCTCTCATTTGTAAACAGAATCCACTCTCATTGACTTACCCAGATCTCTCTCTTTCTCTCTCTTGCACAACACATCTCATTTAGTCTCATTGCTGCTGCTGCTGCAAAGGTTATATTTTCCTATACTTTTTTTGTTTTCAATCCTTGTTTCTTTATTGTTTGAGTTGGTGAATAGATATGGAAATTACAAGTGAGGTACTTGGAAATGCGCAAGCTTCTGACTTTTGCCCATCTTGTACCTGCTAGTTCAATGTTGAAGCATTTCGGTTTCTGGGATTGTCTTGTTTTTGCCCTTTGTTATTTTCTTGCTGTTTTTGAAAAATTTCAGGACTGCCCATTCGTTTTAATGGTTTGGTCTGTTGGTGTGTGTTGATGGCTTCGTTTGGTTTTAGGCTGCAATTCATAGACATTTTATTCTTGGTTGTGTTGCTACTTCCTGGGAGGTTTTTGGCTTGTTAGTTGTCACACATTAACATCTCTTATCTGATTTTGTTTCGGAATAAAGTGGTGTATCAGTGTATGGGGTGTAATTTTTGCTCAATGTTTCAGTTTTTATCGCGCAGTGGAGGGACATTAGGAGGAACATACTTTGTTGTTTGACTAGTTTCGCTTTGCTTGCTGGCAAACAAAATGACCATTGACGTGCCACCATCCAGTGCCCATAGTGTTAGAACAAACAGATCTTCCTTTGGTTCTAGCAATGGCAATGAGGCTACTCCATTACACAGCCATGCATCTGTTAGCAATTGTGATGGCTATGATAGTGACGGCTCTAATTTCGCACCACCGTCAGTATCATCTTTTCTTCTGGATATTCATTGGAGATTACTCAAATATATATTTACATTCTATGTTTAATAACCTATGGTTTGGTAGAAATTAGCATCTTATGATTTGTAATGCTCATGTTAGAAGATATTATGCTATGCAATACAAGAGATAGGCTCAATTTCTAAATTACTGTACCAAATTTTACATATAAACCAAATGTCACGCTGCATTTGAAACTTTATCCGTTGCACTCTAGGAAAGCCATTATCATGTTTTGTTGCTTGCCAGAAATTGTCTATAGTTACTAAGATTTTCCCCTCGAATTGAGTGGCTAGTTAGTTAACAAAGAGTGAGTTTTCTATGTGCCTATATGCAAGCTTCTTCAGACTGTAACTTTGTATTTTATTTGTATGTTGCAGTACACCAAGAACCCTATCAACTGCTATTCCAGCAGAACTCGCTGGAGCTGTACCCTTGATTGATAGATTCCAGGTTGGACTATATATAGGTTTCTTGAATAATTTTGCTTCCTTAGTAATTTGTGTCTCAATGAGTTTCGTCTAAGTTCCTGCATTAATGATAGTTTTTAATTTATTGCTTCAATTAAGTGTATGGTCATTTGTCATCACGAAGTTTTCCTCAATGTTGCTTGTTATAGGTGGAAGGGTTCTTAAAACTGATGCATAAACAAATTCAGTCTGCTGGAAAACGTGGATTTTTTTCAAAAAGATCCGTGGGCCCCCAAGTTCGAGAGAAATTTACATTTGAGGACATGCTTTGTTTCCAAAAAGTAATCAAATACCAATCTTTCCATGGTGTATGGTTAATTTTATTTTATTTTGGCACATGAAAGGATAACTTGCTAATTCCTGCAGGATCCAATACCTACATCTTTGCTTAAGCTGAATAGTGACTTGGCCAGCCGAGCAACAAAGTTATTTCTAATAATTTTGAAATATATTGGAGTTGATTCATCTGATCGTGTAACTCCAATAAACATAGATGAACGAGTTGAGCTTGTTGGCAAATTATACAAGCAAAGTTTGAAGCGTTCAGAACTCCGAGATGAACTTTTTCTCCAGATATCAAAACAAACGAGAAACAACCCTGAGAGGTATGTAAATTTCATTTGTATTGTGTGTTGTGCTTCATGTGTCATGCTAGTAATTAATACCTCTTTGGTTTGAAAAAGCAGGGAAAGCTTGATTAAAGCATGGGAGCTTATGTATTTATGTGCTTTGTCCATGCCTCCCAGTAAAGACATTGGAGCATATCTGTCAGAATATGTTCATAATGTGGCACATGGTGTGATTATTGATTCTGAGATCCGAGCCCTTGCATTAAATACGTTAAATGCTTTGAAGCACTCTGTCAAGGCTGGTCCTAGACATATAATACCTGGACCTATTGAGATTGAAGCCATGTTAACCGGGAAAAGGCTTACAACTATAGTGTTCTTTCTGGATGAAACATTTGAAGAAATTACATATGACTTGTCAACAACAGTTGCTGATGCTGTTGAGGTTCTTTCAAACCTTTGAATGCTTATGTTATATCTCTTCTAGGATTTAGGCCTGCAACATACATTTTTAACTGATGCAAATGTACATAACATATATGGAAGAATGAGGAAATTGAACTAGGACTATAAAGTTCTTAAAAGTATTATGTTTTTTTTATGAATGCGTGATTCATGGAAGGGCTTCACTTGGTGAACTTTGCTTCATATACGGCTAATAGGAAGAAAAATTTGTTTGCGCAGTATCAATTTAACTATGATTATGACTTTAACACCCTACTGCTATGATGTCATAGACATAGCTCTAGTTTAGATAAACTTCTCCATAAACATTTATAGGATTTATGGGGAAGAAATAGAGAGGTGAAATGAATCAAACTTCTCCCAAGTTAAATCCAACTTATATACTTCAGTTTTGGAGAAGTTAAATGGGAGAGTTTTAGAAGAAGGTAAAGTGTTTAAGTTGATTTTAAACCTCTGACTAAAGTTTTATTTATTTCACCACCTTATTTTCTTCTTCCGCAATGTTTGTTAAGAAGTTTATCCAAACTTAGCAATAGTCATTTTCTCTCTGAATTGATTCTCGATTGCTTCAATTGTGTTTACTTTATCAAGTTTAAATCCTTCTATTCATTAACTTACATTTGCTTCAGGAACTTGCCGGGATCATTAAATTGTCAACATACTCGAGCTTTAGCTTATTTGAATGTCGAAAAGTTGTTACCGGGGCCAAGTCGCCTGATTCTGGGAATGGCATGTTTTTTTCCACTACTTGCTTGTTAGTGTCATTATTCTTACCGAGATCAGTAGTCTAACAGCTCTTTTTTTGTTACTCAGAGGAGTACATTGGGTTAGATGATAATAAATATGTCGGGGATCTGCTGGCGGAATTTAAGGCAGTTAAAGAACGAAGTAAGGGAGAAATTTTGCACTGTAAGCTAATATTCAAGAAAAAGTTATTTCGTGAATCAGATGAAGCTGTTTCAGATCCAATGTTTTTGCAGTTGTCCTATGTACAAGTATGCCTTTTTTTTTGTCTCAGTTGTATGAGTGAATTAAGATTATATCTAGTTATTATTGAATAAAATAGCAATTACCTTCAAGATATTAATTGTTCTGCGTGGATGTGTTGTTACAGTTGCAGCATGATTATATTTTGGGTAACTATCCTATTGGAAGGGATGACGCTTCTCAGCTTTCTGCATTGCAAATCTTGGCTGAGATAGGATTTGTTAGAAGACCTGAATCATGCACGTTAGTGATTTTCAATGTTCATCTTGTCATATTTATTTCGCAAGTGTTTAGCTTCTCTTGATTAATAATGTTATGGTCAGGGACCCCTCTTTTTTATTTTTTTATTGTGATTTTATCAACTCTGAGATTTTTGTATTGATCAGTGACTGGAATTCATTCCTGGAGCGATTTCTGCCTAGACAAATAGCAATGACTCGAGCAAAACGGGAATGGGAGTTGGACATTCTTTCTTGCTATCATTCACTGGTATGGGTCTGGGATACTTCCCAAGAACCATCTATTTACTTTTCTTTAACCTTTGATCAGTGTTAAGTATGATTAATTTGTTGTTCTTGTAGCTTGTGTTGTTCATCTTATTTCAAAACCATTCGCTTAGCATCTAACAAAGTCATTTTCCACTTATGTATCAGTTTTGATCATGGAAATCAATATTTGCCTAAACTAAAGCTATTACATTTTGATGAAATATTATGACTTTCTTCATTGTCTGATTTAAGATTTTGTTCCCTTTACAGGCGCATGTGACTAAAGATGATGCAAGACAACAATTTCTCCATATATTGAGAACAATTCCTTATGGGTTTTCTGTTTTCTTCAATGTTCGCAAAATTGATGATCCTATTGGACTCTTGCCTGGACGAATTATTTTGGGAATCAACAAAAGAGGGGTATGACAAACAAATGATTAAATTATAATATTATAAGGCTTAAAACTTCTTATTAAAACAAGTTTTAGTTTAATTGAATGTTTTTTCGTATGAACTATTACTAGGTCCATTTTTTCCGTCCTGTTCCAAAGGAGTATATGCACTCTGCCGAGTTGAGAGACATAATGCAATTTGGAAGCAGCAATACTGCAGTATTTTTTAAAATGCGAGTTGCAGGTGTTCTTCACATATTTCAGTTTGAGACGAAGCAGGTATTGGCATGTTCTTAGTTTTGTGGTGGACTTGATTCATTCTTCCTCACTATACCAATGTCATTATATCATTCTTTTGAAGGGAGAAGAAATTTGTGTAGCTCTTCAGACACACATAAATGATGTTATGCTGCGCCGCTATTCCAAAGCTCGATCTACTGTGGGTGGTTCTTTGAATGAAGACACTCCTACTAATTATAAGCCTTCTAATTTGGAATTATATGAAAAACGTGTTCAAGATTTATCAAAACTTGCTGAAGAGTCTCAAACAAATGCTGATCAAGTAAGTCTAAGCTTCTAATACATGTTATTGGCTCAATCCAGATAAACTTTTCTATAAGTTCTTACAGGAGAAGAAATAATGAAATAAAATGAATTGAATTCTCCTATAAGTTAAAATCTAGTTATGCACTTAAACTTTTTGACAAGTTAAATGTGGCTTCCAAAAAAAGGTGACATACAAGTTTGTTCTAACTTTGAGAGAAAATTGATTTATTTTTTAATTTCTTTTATTTTAAGTAGTTGTTGATAAGTTTGTCCAAACTAGCTCATTGTATGTTACGTAGGGCATAAAATAGAGTCCAAACTAAAGGTAATTTCTTTTGAGTAATTGCATAGTAAAAGAAATTCATAGGGTTTATTTGCTTCTATTTGAAGAGTAAAGCATATCTCATCCTAATTTTGGCTTTAGACTATAGAGTTAGGGCTTTGCTTGGACGAACATCTCAATAACACTTTTTAGGAGAGGAAAATAAGAAGGAAAAAATGAAATTAATTTCCCAATAAGCTAAAATTTGCTTATGCACAAATTAAAAAATAGAAATTAGAGAAATTATATGAGATAGTTTCTACAAGTTCTAAGTTCAGTTTTTCCTCTTATTTTTTTCTCCTAGAAGGAGTTTATGGAAAAATTCGTCCAAATAGGTCCATAGTATAAGGCCCAAAATTGAATTTACTTTTTGTAGATCAAGAGATCACTTTCTTGCACGAAATTATGTATATACATGATATATTGGAGACATCAATCTTTTGATTTGGTGTACTGTGTTTGCTTCTGCTTAAACTTTGAGAAATCATAGTCTTGTTTTACCCCAAAAGTGCTCTCGGAAAGCTGTCAAGAAAGGTTAATATTTCTTCAAAATCAGCTGAATCAAACAAACATTCGTTGAGCCATCCTTTTACTGTTGGGCTGTAAAATACATGTCTCAATTATTTGTTGTAATATTTCTAAATCATGTTGATTAGTTGCTAGAAAAATTGCGTGAGAAGCAAAAAGAAGAAGAGGAAATGCTACAAGAAATAGATGGCTTAAAAAAGTCTTTAAAAGCTGATAAGCAGAGTCTTGCTGAAGTTACTGGTGACCGTGACAAACTTAGGTCATTATGCTACGAAAAAGATAAGGAACTTCAGGTAAAGGTCTTAAATTTTCACAAAAGCAGTCTTATTTTAATCTATTCATTATTGAGCTGTCTTGGTGATGATTATGCAATCTACTAGGCTAAAATTCTAGAGAAAAAAAACATGGAAGAAAAGATGGCCAAGCTGAGCAATCTGGTTACAGAAAACGCCACCAAAAAGGACACACCTCAAGCAAATAACCAAGTAAGATGGTTTTTGAAACTGGCTGGCTATTCATTTGTTCTTTCCTTCCCGAGTAGTACATTGTCACTAATGTATAATTTTTGGACTTCGGTTGGTGCTTAAGGTGTCACAAAAACTTGAAGAAGACCTAAAACTATGTAAAGGTGAGCTGCTTGTAGCTGAAGAGACTATCAAAGGCTTGAGAAGTGAAAAGTTGATTTTGGAACAGAAGCTATTTGAGTTTGAGAAGAACAGTGAAGAAGAGGTAACATAGAATATTGGAACTCTATTTTAATTAAAATCCATATTTTTTAATCTAAGATGATGTTCAATCAACGCCTTAGTGGTGGGTGTAATGCAGATTAATTCTCTACAATGTAAACTTGAGCAAGAACGCAAGAATTTGAACTCTCAGGTGTATGACCTTGAACGAAAACTGGATATGTTTAGACAAGAATTGACTGTGGCCAAGTCTACACTATCGGTCAAGGACTCTGAAGTGGCTGCTTTGAAGAACAATTTAGATGAACTAGAAGAATTGAGAGAAATGAAAGAGGTTTTGGTGCTCTTATTTTTATTTTCATTTTGGTTAGAATGCCACAGGCATTCACTTTCGGTGTATAATTTTTTTTTATAAATTCCTATTTGCTACATGTAGGACATTGATAGAAAGAATGAACATACAGCTGTCATTCTGAAGATGCAAGCGGCTCAACTAGCTGAAATGGAATTGCTTTATAAGGAAGAACAGGTTCTAAGAAAGAGATATTTTAATACCATAGAAGGTGGTGTACAGAAAGTATCTATGCAACAATTGTTATGCGTATGTGAATGTGTAGATTTACATATATAACTGATATAATAACTACATCCGAATTTGATTCTTTATTTCAGATATGAAAGGCAAAATAAGAGTTTATTGTCGGTTAAGACCTCTTAGCGATAAAGAGATTGCAAACAAAGAAAGAGATTCTCTTACTACTGTTGATGAGTTTACGGTTGAGCACCCATGGAAAGATGATAAATCAAAACAGCACATATATGACCGTGTATTTGATGGTGATGCCACTCAAGAAGATATATTTGAAGATACTAGGGCAAGTATTAGTATAACGAATTAAAGACCATAGTTGCTTTTTGCTTTAGATAATAGATACATTGAAATACATTTAACAATTTTTATACTCCTTACTGATGTTTTACTTTTTACATTTTCAATGCAGTACCTAGTGCAATCTGCTGTAGATGGTTATAATGTTTGCATATTTGCCTACGGTCAAACTGGCTCTGGAAAGACTTTTACTATCTATGGAGCTGAAAACAATCCTGGGCTCACCCCTCGTGCTACTGCAGAACTTTTCAGGATTTTAAGGAGAGATAGTAACAAGTATTCTTTTTCCTTGAAGGTAACAATGGTGAAATGTCAATTAATGAATATTTCTCACTGCGTTTTATAGATGTGGTGTCATTAAATCCACTGAATGTAAATATAATTGTTTTGCATAGATAAATGATTAAATTATATTTTCTCCCTCTGTCTTTCAATGTGTTTAATGTTGAGCAACTTAACCACAACAAATCATGAGCTTTGCAAAAGTCCGTGTTTGTTGTCTGATGTCATCTTTTGTATCTTTGATGCAGGCATATATGCTGGAATTATATCAAGATACACTTGTAGATCTTCTGTTACCCAAGAATGCAAAGCGTTTAAAATTAGATATTAAGAAGGATTCAAAGGTGATTTTTCCTATGTTGTGAATGTAAACTTCCATTTCTCTAGATATTTTGTTCTTCAATGCAAAGAATTGAAATTTGATATCTTTTAAAGGCTTCCGAACACAGTTTATTGTATTCATGCATTGCATTCCCTAATTGTAATAGTTTTATTTTACTCTAATTTTAGGGAATGGTAGCAGTTGAAAACGTAACAATTTTGTCCATTTCTACCGTGGAGGAATTAAATAGCATAATACAGAGGGGATCTGAGCAGCGACATACATCAGGGACACGAATGAATGACGAAAGCTCAAGATCTCATCTCATACTATCAGTTGTCATTGAAAGTACCAATCTTCAAAGCCAATCAACTGCAAGGGGAAAGGTATCATTATACATGTCTTTTACCTTGAATAAAAGTATAAATGTATCAATCTTGGAACAATTTGAAACATCAGTATTTGATGAACTTGAGGCATTATAGATGTTAATTTTGTTCTTTTGGATTTGTCATACAGTTAAGTTTTGTGGATCTTGCTGGCTCAGAAAGAGTAAAAAAGTCAGGCTCAGCAGGTAATCAACTTAAAGAAGCTCAAAGTATCAACAAATCATTATCAGCACTAGGAGATGTTATTAGTGCTTTGTCTTCTGGTGGTCAACACATACCTTACAGAAATCACAAGTTAACGATGTTGATGAGTGATTCACTTGGGGGTAATGCCAAAACTCTCATGTTTGTGAATGTATCTCCAACAGAATCAAGCTTGGATGAGACTCACAACTCTCTAATGTATGTACATTCTTTTAATCTTTGTTTTCTTTATTTAAACTTAAAAAAGTTTACCTTCAAATTTTCAAAAGAAACTACGTTTTCATTCAACACTTCAATAGTTTTGGGGCAATTATGTTTTTAGTCTCAACCTTTTTGCTAGTTTCACATGTAGTCTCCAATGCATTTGGTTTCTATTAACAGTTTAGTCTCTGCGGTCAAGTAACAACCTTAATCATCAAGTAACCATGTTTGACAGTAGGGATTAAAACTTAGGAAAAGTACAAGGGACAAAAACAGAATTCAGTTTAGGAAGTAAATGAAATATGCAAAAAGTAAGCTCTGAGAAAAAAGAACATAGTTAACCCAAAGTTTTATATGGCTAATATTTTCTTGTGTTTATATTTTTTGCTAATTCAGAATTTTATGCTAATTCAGGTATGCATCACGAGTGAGATCAATTGTGAATGATCCAAGCAAAAATGTGTCTTCAAAAGAAATAGCTCGACTGAAGAAATTGGTTGCATATTGGAAGGAGCAAGCAGGTAAGAGAGGAGAGGATGAAGAGTTGGAAGAAATCATAGAAGAAAGACCAACTAAAGAGAGGAGTGATGGCCGGCATTCTATGTAGTAATTCTAGGCAAATAGAAACTCACAAATAGACAGGATTTACCATTTTCTGCACTTCAGATTTTGGAATGTTGTGTGATCACTTCCCAATTAACAGAGATTGCACAGGCTTCATAGGTTCTAATTTATCTGAGATGCAAAATGTATAGTTGAATCATGTACATATATATTATTTTTAATATTTTAATTTGTTCACATATAAATATCTACATTATGCAACAGGTTAAATCTTCTCAAGGAGATCCAGTTTCCAATGTCTGCCTAAAATAAATTAGTTTGATTATAAGTTATAATTGAAGACATTTATCAGTCTACTCAATTTTCGTAGCAAAGGAGGATGTCAGTATTGAGATTGAATGGTTTAGGAGATTGAATTCTTCTATGGGATTAAATATTTCAAAATTATAGATCCTTAGCTGATGCAAAATAAAACAAGTTTTAGTAGTGTTTGATCATTTTTCAGGCTTATCTTTTCAGTTCTGCAATATTTTTACACAACCTCTTAGAATAAAAGGAGTTTACTTGAAAACGAAACTTGTAAAAGTTATGGCAATTGTTTATATGTTTATTTATGATTATGTAATTATTTTATTAATATTAATTCTAATTATTATCTGTTCTTTATTTTATTTGTGCATTCGATATATTTTTATATACGCAATTAAGCTAATTAAATTATTTTGTATTTATGTAAATGTGAAATTAATTATGTCGGTTATCTCTTATTAATGTGTACTTCTATTAATTGTTTTTGGGTAGTACGAACAATAATGATAATAGAAAAGTAGGAATAATAAGTTTAGTAAAGTTACTTGAAGTTTAAAAAGTATAACAATTAGAAAAAAGTGTTTTCCTTTTGAATTCCTTTTTTGCACATGCGAAGGATCCATCGACAGAACATCGTGCGTTGAATTTGTTTCCTCATCTTAAAGGCATCAAATTTTGGTATTTTTTAATAAAATTACACATTCCAACGCTAAAATCTACCACTAGTCAATAATATGTTTAGTATTTGCCTCACTCCATAGTTTAAAAATAATTTTATTTATATTTACCCAGAAACCCAAAATTATTTACTAGTAGTATGTAGCGAAAAAAGGGAAACTATTTACTATTCTTTAAAATTTGTTCAGAGTTGATATGTAGAATTTCAATTTCGAAAATAAAAACTATTCTATTTTTTTTATAAATAAAGACAATTTTGAAATTTAAAAAATGAGTGGGTCAAAGTTAAAAATGATTAGGTGGAAAAAAAAGTTCCCAAAATACTTAAAAGAAAAGTGTGAATAAATAGCCCTGTTGTCTCTTCATCCTCGTGATCTCCATCTCCACTGGAACAGAAGAGCAGGGATAGTAGAATGGAAGAGAGCAATATTCCAGTGGTTGATATGGAGAAGATTGATTGTGAGGAGGGGGAGTGCGAGAAGCTGAGAAAGGCATGTGAAAGATGGGGTTGTTTCAGGATCATCAACCACTCAATTCCACCAACCCTAATGGCTGAGATGAGGAAGGTCAATGAAGCGTTGCTTGATCTTCCTTTCGAGATCAAAAAACGCAACACAGAAGTCATTGCAGGCAGTGGTTACATGGCACCAACTGCAGTTAACCCTTTTTACGAGGCCCTAAGCCTCTATGATTTCGCTTCTTCACAATCTCTGCACAATTTCTGCTCTCAACTTCATGCTTCTCCCCACCACAGGTTACTCTTTTCTCCTCCTTTTCTCCTTTTTCTCTCTATTATTTACTGCTTTAGCTTTGTTTACATAATTATTTTTTACATTTCTTTCTCTATATATCTTTTCCATTATGCCTTATGTTTATCTCATAATTTCTCTTTCTTTTTATTTTTCTAGCACTGTAAAAGGAATAAAACATTTTTTTTTGTATAAAATGAATTTTAAATAAAATATAAAAATATATTTAAATCCGGTCTTTACAGCTTCATAATTAGATATTTTAAAGGTTATAAATTATATGAATTAAAAATAATTTTAAAAAAATACAAACGAAGCTCTGTGCCACATTGATTTAGGAGGCAGTTGAATGAATATGTAAAAGTAGTATTTAGATATAAGGT
>Ga0123341_1003735_pt1 | contig 13160 bp, 8 predicted proteins | sample Turbeapinknodule_FD_89959 | JGI IMG/M metagenome (GOLD analysis project Ga0123341, IMG submission 89959) | Root nodule microbial communities of legume samples collected from Mexico - Turtle bean Mexico pink nodule | ecosystem: Host-associated > Plants > Roots > Nodule | place: Mexico: Nepantla... | reverse complement strand
TTCTCCTAATTAGAGAACAACTAATGCTTGTAGTATGCCACATGCTCACAATACTCTGCCCAATTGGCCCCTCCAACAATCAAGTTACACTGATGCTACCGAAAAAAAGGTATACAACAAGAAGTACCAATATTATAATTTGGTCCACTGAGTTATGATGCTTGCTCAATTGATATTATGTGGAAACCCCAAAAACAGTGTTATACCGCACCATGCATTTAAAATAAGTGAACTGCATATCAAGAACCAGACAAAAATATTAAGGTAGAAAATCATTAGCTTACTTTCTTAGGCCGCTGAAGAGAAGAAAGAATTTCTGCCTCATCAGCAATGCCTAATATAGTAGGAAGATCTGTAGCCGAAAAGATATTAGACATACGTGAATCGCCCAGATTCCCATCATATGTTGGAAGATTAACAGTAAGAGATTGTTGAATTGGCATTATAATTCCAAGGGGCATCATCCTCTTCAGAGAACTGAATTCAGTTGAGAGATTGATTGTCTTTGATCTTGACTGACCAGCATGGAAGCATAACTTGATCAGATGATCAATCAGTGTAGCAAATTGAACAAATAAACTGTTCTCCTTACTTCCTGGGCTGAAACCTTTACGAGCAGCTTGTATGATTTCAGCTGCTGCTTCCCGCCTTGAAGGAACAGTGGATTTTGAAACTGCAGCCATTATCCACAGGCCCTGTTGTGGATACTGGCGGAGAACAGAGGTAATGATAAGTTTGACCAGTCGAACAATCTCTTCATTCTGGTGACAAATCCTTGAAACCAATTGAGGTAGCACTGTCAACCAATGGTATGTTGGTAAATCCTTCAAACAGCCTCTTATAATACTCATTACCTGCCAGAGTAAAAGAAAAGAAAGCACAGTATAAAAACTACAATTGCAAAATAAGAATTTCCATGTATTGAACACAAAGAAAGCAGTAGAGAGAAGAAATTTCCCTAACTCACCTTCGCATGTACAGTCTTTAAATCCTTGTGTGATGAACCACTTCTTTGATACATGCTTCCAAAGTCAAACCACAGGGTTAATAACCTTGGAAGTGCCTGAAATAAATTCCTGTGTCCCCTGTGAAGTCCTTTTGCATAGAATAACAGTACATCAGGAACATAGGACCACCACCGCCTCTCACCATTCAGGTTTGATGAGCCAGCAGCAACAGTTGCTGAAGGAATCGGTCTAGGACAAAGTTCAAAATTCTCCACCTGTCGTTTCCTGGCATCAACAAGTACCTCATCACAATACTTAGCAATATAAAAGTACCCTTTCTCCCATTTGGGCTGCAATTCCCTCACCCTGGTATAAAGATTTATTACATCTTCCTTCTGTTTCTGTCCAGTGTAATGAGTCCACCTAGAGTACAGAAGAAGGGTCTTCGCAATGTCTCTATTTTCATTCATGGCCTGACTTTCACAAACAATTGGCTGTGGATTAAGTGGTAAGAGGGACAAGCTAGTAATAGATGATATTGTTGCAGAACCTAAAACCTCAACAGGCATGTTCAAGAGAGATTGTTGCAACACTGCAATGGCACCATCAGACCGCCGTGTGCTCCAGAGAAGTTTTGCCTTTTCCATGTGGACATTAGGTGCACCAGAGGCCTGAGCTTCCAAAATTGCTCTATTGGCGGTTTCATAATGACCAGCCAGGCGACACAGTTTCGAATATTGAAGCCAGCAATTGCCAACTTGAGCACCAAGGCCGCTTGCACCAAATACCAGTCTTCTGAAAGCCAGGAGAGGCTCTCTAGCCCAGAGTGATGACTGTGTAAACCTGAGTCGATTGTCCCAGTTGTCCAGTAATTTAGAGAAAGCTTGATCATCTAAGTGAAAAGATTTCTCTAAGAAAGAATTATTACCCAGTAGAGAATGGAAATCCTCCAATTCCCGTAGAAAGTGCAGTTTTACAACAAATGGGTAGGCTCGCATGTAAGAATCCATTCCTGCAGCAGCAAGGGGAGCAATTAGTGACTGCTTGGATAAAGCGATTTTTTCTGCGACAGAGAAACGGTCCCTCTTCATCATTGCCTGGAGAATCATGGCAACATTCAAGTCAAATGAAGTATTACTTTCAGAGCTACTACAAACCGAACCATCTTCTTCAGCTCCACCAAGGTACTCATCCATCAAATCCCACCGGCCAAGCCTCCAGGCTGCCTGCACACCTTGCATGCACCATGCTTTCTTGTACTGAGGAATCCTAGAAATTAAACCATCAACATGAGTGACCATGGCCTGAAGGTGGCACATATTTACTAAACATTTAAGGACATCGGAATGCCTCTGAAATGAGGTAGGCTCCATCTGCAAAGCTTGTTCACAAGAAGTTAAAACATCAGCCCAATTCCCAGCCTTTTTGTTCATTAACAGCTGATCTTGTAACCTCAATGATTTACTTAAACAAGATAAGCCGGATAGTCCATCTGGCTCATCCAAACAGCTATATATTTCCATTAGATGTGAAACATCTTGGTCCTCAAAGATGCCACTCCTCTCAGAAGCAGGGTTGAAAGAACCTGACTTTTCCCTGACATAAGACTCAAAGTACATCAAGGACCTTGCATGAGCCTGACACCTAAAGGAGGCCCTAGCAAGAGTCACCTTTGGAATCACAGACAGAAGCTCTGAAACATATTTACACTGTAAAAGGGGTTGGACCTGATCTGTAAATGGATTTGAATTTTGGACTTTTGACTTTTGTTGCTTCGAAACTGATGGTTGAGAACTGGAAAGGGCAAGCTCCTGTTCAACATCATCCACCCATTGTCCTAGGTTATCAAGAAGAGTAAACACTGCTTGAATACAAACTTCACTTTGACCACCACTGAATCCATGAACTGAAGCGCCACTGTTCTCTGATGCAGCTGCATCGAGAACAGACAGGATTTCTTCTGCTATGCCTTGACGTGCCTCCTCAGTACCGTGACAAACAGCATTGAGAACCAAGTACGGAAGTAAATATATGGCTGTTTGCATATCATGACGCACAATACCACGACAAGCATTAAAGATGCTTGCACGAGACCCAGTAGCGTGTGCAGTTAGTTTTCTTATCCAACAGAATATCCACCTTCTAAAGGACATAGATGTGCGGTAAATAGGGTCAGCAGATGTTGAATCAGCAGCTACTTTAGGAAGCTGAAACCTAGATGTTAAGCATGGGGCTATTATCTCTTTCACATAATTAGAGAACCGATCCCATAATTTATGGCCCCTGTTATTCATCCCTTTACTACCATTAGTACTCTTAATCTTAGATACAACAGCTTTGCGATTATCTTCATCCTTTTGTGTCTGTGACGTAGTGGTTGGAGCACTTTCATCCAACGATGCCTCACAACCAGCAAATTTTAGCAACTCCTGTATAGCCAATGCAGCAGAGTCTTGAATAACAGTATCGGGTGCAGATCTAAAAGCTCGAGCTAGATGTTTGTGTATCAGTTCAAATATGAGGTCATCATCAGAGCATTGAATTTTGAAACGCTGACATGAAAAACCTTTTACTTTTGCAGGATCAACAGCACCAAGGGATCCAAGACAGTCAGCACAGACTAACTTCAGCCGCTTCCCAACAGTGGTCCTTGATTCTTCTGCACATCCTCTTAATAATGATGTTATCAAAGAACTCAAGACATCCAAGTCTGAACCAGCTTCAGCAGTTATCAGATCAGTAACATCCTTCCATCTTGAGTCCAGAAGCTTGCGAAGCTCACACATTACCATATACCTCACATTTAAGTTCTCATGATTTAAACCATCAACAACATCTCGCAATTGGTCCTTCAAAGTCATAGTTCCACGAGCATCCTCAATTGCTTTGTTCACTTCTGTCAAAGCAGGAATGCTGGGCAATGGGGGAAACTCACATATATGCTGCTTTAGGATAACCCTATTCTCAAGAACAAGTTCTTCTAAAATTGTTACCACTTTGTCCAAATGTATTGAGGGATTTTCTTTGTCTCTCTCCAGGAAGGGTAGGAGGGAAGCAAAAACTTGAGAAATAATATGCTTAATGCTAGCTGGAGATACTTTAGACAATTGCTTTATAAAAAAATGCAAGACGGACAGACCCTCCTTTTGCAGTGGCTCTTTAACTATAGCATGCATGAGAAGAACCATCAATTTTGGCACATAAGTACTAAGATGAGAACCCATCATCCTAATCAGCAACTCAATACGGTTCAGTGATTGCCTCTGAAGCATAAAATCATCAGCATGAAGCAATTTTCTGTCTATACTGTTAAGAAGGCCTACAAAATGATTCCTCAAAAATAGAGGGAGATCTTCTGCACCAGTGAGAACTTTAGCAATGTCTTTAATCATATGAGGCACTCTTGCTAACCTGTCAACAAACAGAAGAATGACGAATCAAGGACAAGCAAAACTTCTACGTACTTCAATTGCAATTTTTTTCATTATAACTCTGCACTAAGGTATGAATCCTTGTTTGGTTTATGATGGAAGGTTATACCCCAAAGAAATGTGAGATTTAATAAAGTTGCTAATCAAGAAAGAAATTTCCACAGTGAAACAAACCAATTTGGCCAATCAAGAATTTATAAAAACAAATTAGGGGGCTTTTGTTATGATTTTGTAATCCCAGGAATCATATTCTCTGGAAATTATACCAAGAATGATATTCCCACAAACATGTTTGGTTGGTATTCAATAAATTTAAGAAAAAAAAGTTAAATTTTATTTAATTAAAAAATTGAAAAACAAAAATAATATAAAAAAGAAAGTAAGAGAATGCAGTGGGAATAGGTAGTTGTTGTAGACAATAACACCATTCCTGTGGGAATAAAAAAAAATGTGAAGGCCTAATTTTCCTGAGAATAAATATACCTGAGAATATATTTTTATAACCTTATAACAAAGGTGGGAATATTTAGTCCCATCTTCACATTCCCAGAAATGAAAAAAGATAACGTGAAACAAACAACCCTTACATAATAATCCTTGATATAGCTAAATCAGAGATGACAGTGTCATAGTTTCCAACAAAAACACAAATTTCAAAGATTAATATCCAGGTATGAAAGTTTTCCACTTACGAACCAAATTAAAACCAAGTTTCAGAAATATACACAAATTACCTTCTAGTTATCTCATCTGAATTGCCACCATCTGTAAAGCATACAAGTTCATCTAGAAGAGCAGGCAAAGCAGCCGCAAATATTTCCTTCTTGTCAGAACCCGTCTGTGCATGGTAAAACTGCACGGCAGTAATTAATTGTTGGTCATCGGATTGATGAAGAGAAAAAGCAAGAACTTTTGGTAGCCAATTAACTACCAGAGGCACCATGTCAGTGTTTAAACACTTGGCTAACTCATATAAGGTGTCAACTGCTTGACTATTATGCTGAGACACAACAAGCTTTGGGAGAACAAAAGGAATCATTTTTTTGACAAGTTCTTTGGTTTCAACACCAAAAACAGCTTCCGCAAACTCTCTCACTAAGATTGGACGGCTGGCAAGTCTCTCAGAGAGATAATCATACAGTTCACTACAAATACGAACATCTTTTGAAAGAATTAACTCGAGACCTCCTTTAAGATGGAAATAGCAAGATCTGTGTATTAACCGTGATGCATTCATTCTTACAGTCATGTGTGTGCTATCAAGTTGATCAACAAGCAGTATAAGAGAACATAAAAAAAGTTTGCTATCTATATTGACAGCAACCATTATTTCTGCTGTACATTCCATTAAAGTCTCCAATATATGTGGACTACCAGCAATGGTCATGGCATGTTTAATTTTATCTAGAAATTTTTCTTCCTTGCTTTTATCGGCATCTCCAGCAAAAATTGAACTCAAAATAAGATCATCCACAAAGAATCTAATCTGACTGCAAAATGCTTCTCTCAATTCCTTGCTCCTGCAAGTAAGAAGAAACTCCAAACATTTTATCCACTTCAATCTTGTTTTTAGCAGAATATCAGAAGCTCCGTGTGCAAGGATCTGATGAATAACTCTCACACAGGAAATTTGGACATCTTCGGATGACTCATCAAATAGAAGTTCAAAAAATAAAGATTGTAGTTGAATGAAAGTATGGTCAAAACTAAAATCTGGATCTACTCCATGTGTACCAGAACGGAGAATGATTGGAGCTTGCTTCTCATCTAGATTGCAAATAAAATTGCCATTGCATTTTGAACAGAAGAAACCTTGCAGTAAACAATCTACTGTCGAACACATTCTTCCACTTTTCACATTTACAAATAATTTGCATTCGTTTATATTTGAATCAGATACAGATCTTTTGCATCCATAAATACATGACAGTAGACCAAGAGATGTGGGAAGAAGTTTCTTAACCTTCTCATTATCTCTCTTTAAGTACCTGCGTGTTGGATAGGAAAAAGCAAAAAAACCAGGTTACCAGAGGATTTGTTTCTTCAAAATTTAATTCAGACACACAACCAAACACTTCCAACTGATGCAAAAAAAATAACAAATACATACACGATGGGGAAAATAAAAAACTTGCTTAAGAACAAGGATCAACTATAATAAATTAGGAATGGAAAAAACTGTTGAAAACTCTTGAATTGGAGCTGGGTCTAAGTCAACACCAAAAAACTAGCTCATTAGGTATAGATTATCCAAACCTAATTTACGCTTTACTTCCACCATATATCCATACTTAATAATGTTAAAATAAAATAAATTCTTTCAATCAGCTCCTGCAATTCAGATTTTAAATCTAACGAGTAACTTCAAGTTAATCAAGGGCCTGTATTCAAACTAACTGAATGACAAATCTGACCAACATGTTTCTTGAAATTATGTACCAGAAAATATCCACAGTTCACTTACTCCATCCTTTCAAAAACATGAGATGGTACATCAAGAACAGACCATAAAACCATCACTGGCATAGAAATGACGGCTTCAGTTCTGACTTCTTCAACTTCATCACGAAGACCCAGATCTAAAACTTCAAGAACAACTTTTCTGTTCAAGCTTGGGCCTAGCTTTGATACTACTTGAAGAGCAAGGCATTTTGTTTTCCATGGGCAATGGTTATCAATAGCAACAGACATATGAGTCCAGGGAAGTTTAAGCACAAGTGTGAGGTCTACATGGTACTTCTCATCATCTAAAGGGTTGTGTTCTTCGAGAGATGCATCTGATTGAGAAAAATTACAAAGTGATACAAATCATAAGCATGAACTACCAAACACCACAAATTTATGATATAAGTAGAGTAAATAAAAATAAAGGATATGTAAAAGAATTCTCATATTCAATTCTGACTCTTGGTAAAGTGTGTTTATGCTTAACAGGTCTTATTCTTAGTCGATGTGAGATCGGTAACACACCCCTAACGTCGAGGAATGAACATCTCGAGGTTTGATTATATATTTATGGATGGTCGGAATCAAATAACGGTGGCATAATAGCTCCAAAGAACTTGACCATGATAGGTTCTAAATGACTTTGATACCATTTTAGTAAGTGGATTTATACCTAACTAAACTTCACAAAATCGGCTTGTAAGGTAAGGTTTGCACCTCACTTATTATAATCTGGTTACGATATGGGATCCAACTCTAACCACTAAGAGAATGCAGAGAGTCCTTATAACTTTCCATCAAACAAATAAGCACAGTAATTTAAACAGCTGGGAAGAAGTATAACATTTTATTGCTAAGGAAAGGAAAAGTTAAATGACGGTATCAATATATGCAAGGTAAAGCTTACTTTGCTCAAGCAATACACTGTGAATTCCTTCCAAGTATGTGGAAATATCTACAGTAATTGAATTTCCTTGTTTTGCCTATAACACCAGCAAGTTAATTTATTGGAAACAAAATATATATAAATATATATATATAACAGAAATTTGAAACAGTACCAACCTGATCAGCTATCCATGGAAGCCATGCAAGCATCTGCTGAAAGATTCTGAGAGACAGATCAATCTCTGGATAAATAGAGAAGGTAATGCACAAAATGCTAAGTGCAGATAAAGCAATTTCTGGCCTCAAAGAACCAGGTCTGACAGCAGGAGCATTTAATGAATCAACAAATGAAATAAGAGATTTATTCATATGGCTAGCATAACCTTCTACAGTTTGGCAAGTAACTATATAACCACTTCTACATTCCATGTCAAGACTGGCATCAGCAACAACAATTTCTTCATTCAATTTTTGTCTCTTCATACTTAAAATATCCATATCCCGAATAGGCCTCTTTTGGCCAAGCCTCGTGCTTTCGGTTGACGTATCTTCAGATGCTAACACAGTTAAATCCTCGTTGTTTCCTAGGATTCCCCTAACAAAATGTGGGCCAAGAGTAGATAGAGCTACCTCGAAGCACTCTATCAAAGGCAAACATGGTTCCGAATGATAAAGTGCAGATATGAGATATTCTGGCTTCCAGATATGAGGAGGACAAACTTGAGCAATCCTAGCATAGGCACTGCATAATGCAACCTGAAAGGACTTCTATCAGATCCTCTTCAAACTCAACCATTCAGTAGCTCAAATTCATCATATTCCGGGATGAGAAGTGAATCAATGAATAGCTTCCCAGTTAACTAAATTGGTCTAAGAAAATTTAAGTATCGATATTAACCTTAAGTTGATGGCTTTTGGTTCTCCCCAACGATTGAAGGAATACATTGACTAAATCAGCAGCTGTTAATTTTACAATATCTTCTGGACAGCTAGAGTAGAGTGTATTAAGGCAAATACCCATCGAGGAATCATAAGCCATGTTTCTGCAGGTGTAGAATCCTAATGTTTGTTAATAAGCAATCTCGTATACTGAAAAAAGTTATAATTAAGGTCATCTACATTTATACAAATGCAGCAAACGTAAGAATCTAATGGAATATAGTTTGTTATTAAAGCCAAGTACATGATTTTTCTTTTTAAATAAAAACCAAACCTGAAAACAGGAAGCCCCTCCTTGTCCATACCCAAGATAGTAGTTATTGACAGGATTAAATTCTGATAAGGAATGACATCATAGTTTGTCACCGTTCCAATGATGTGTACAAAGTCAAAGCATGCCTTCCATAACGTCACAAATAGTCAAATAATTTGTATCGCCCAGAAAATAACGTAAGTAAAATCAAGTGAAAAACTCAAACTCAAATTCTAAATTTAGTCAACCATTACACACCATATGCAGGTCACCGTCCCCATAGCATAAAAGAGAGCACGCAGCAGAAATAAAGGACGCATGGATCAATCCTTCAACATAAAGCGTTCCTTCAGTGAGACATTTACTGAGAAGCTTCAAAATCCACGTTGCAAACGGTTGCCATCGGCTGCGGCCAGTGAGGTCAACCAGTAAACCGCAGCCATCAGCCGGCTTGTTGTCGGACGGAAGGTCTTCAACTCCAGAAAAGAACTCGCAAAAGCACTTGAGCGTCACCCTGGAGGATCCATTAACATCGAGCGAAGCCACGTACAAAATATCTGCGATTGCAAAAACCAAACACATCACCGTGAATTCATCACACACACAAAACTAGTATACATACATATCACATCAATTCATCATACACAATAAAACAGAAACATAGTTTCGAACTACTGCAACAAACACGTGGAGTTCATAACTGTAATTTACGCGTAGCTTCATACCTTGAATGAGCGACATGGAATCGACGAAAAACTGGCGGTAAGCATCTCTGGCTCCGGAGCGAAGCAGCGCGAGAAGAGAACCGAGAGCTTCGAAGAAGACGCCGTGGCGAGATCTGAAATTAGAGAGAGGAGTGAGAAGAGAATAGAGCAAGGAAAATAAAAGTAGAGCGAGTAGTTGAGAGAGAGCGAGAGACCGGAAGAGAGGTTGAGCAAAGAACGGAAGAATTCGCGCGACGATTGGCGAAACGGCGGAGGGCTTGCCGTGGTAGAATACTCCGGGGAAGTTTCTGGCGGTGTGAGAGATAAGCTTCACCACAGCAATCACTTCTCTCTGGTTGCCTGCATTGATAATGAGAGTGAGATAAGAAGGAATGGCAAGTAATAGTGAGTAACATTGCATTCATTGTTAATACGAAGAAGAAGAAGAAGAAGAAGAAGAAGATCGGAGTGAGAGGTACCGGAGGAGGAGGAGGAAGAAGGAAGAACGTAGGCGTGGAGGAGGTTGGGGAGAACGGTACGGAACCGGACCTCCAAAGCGACGTCGTCTGAGGGGTTGTTGGGAGTGGGAGTGGAAGAGGAAGCAGCTATGCGTTCACGGAGTTCGTGAACGAGACTCGAAAGGTTTGCTTTCGCCATTTACTTTTCAGTACAACCTTTCTTCATTCATTTCTTTGCTTCTTCCCTCCTAAAACCTATTACAATGCTTCAAATTAACAAATAATGTTTCAAATAAATAAATAAATAAAAAATAGAAAACGGACGCTAGAACCTCGCTTAGGACCAACCTTCGCCAATTACTTTCTACATCAATATATAATTCCACTGAATTTCTATGTGAAAAACGAAAATCTCTCAAATAAAGGTACATATAAAAATACATTTGGGATTCTTTTTTTTATAACATGTTTTTGGATTTTTTTTTCAAAAGTAGGCTGATAATTTAAACTCATATCCAATATACTAACGCGAAATATTTTTTTTTTTCAATAATTTTTTTTAAAAAAATTGGATATTCATATTTGTAAATCAAATCACAAAATTCTGATTTTGAACTAATATGTTACTTTTAGATTTCGTCATTCAGAAGTTTATCTGGACAGCATAAATGACTTCTGGATATCAAGATATGTAAGTAAACATAAATGAGTTCTGGAACTCGATTCTCGACATCATTTACAGCACACCATTTTGGATATGAAAATTCGGAACTCATAACTCAATTCTGAATATGGTCATCCGGAAACTTAAATGAAGTACGAAAATAACCTTCTGGATATCGAAATCCGGAGTATATAACAATCACTTCCGGATTTCTGCATCCATAAGCAAAAATGAAGCCAAGGGCAATGTTGAGTTTTAAATTTTATGTTGGTGCGTGTTTTAAATGATACGGTGCAGGGAGAGATTGTCTTTGTTGTATTGCGGAATTTTTTATCTGGAATCAAATTTTGATTTTTGTTTTCAAATTTTTATTTCCGGAACACAATAATTTCTTCTGGATCTCTTTTTCCAGAATTTGAATTTTTTTTTCAAAATGTATTATTTCCAATTTCAGATTTTTATTTTCGAAATGAATGACATTTTTTTAAAATTAAAATTATATTGGGTGCATGTTCAAAAAATTAGGTGTAGGAAGAATTTGCCCCAACCTTCTACCCATTTGACCCTATTCGGCCCAATCTTATTGTGCCTCCTAAGTTCTAAGCGGATTGCCAAAGGAACCACCAAATTAACAAGGACAAAGAAAAATATTATATCAGAAATGTAAAATTAATTATAATATATGTATTACTATAAATTTCAACCATGGACAAAATATTATTTTTTGGTAGAGTGGTTTCTTTATCAAATTTGAAAGTCTATTTTTATTTGTTGTTAATACAAAGCCTCACCCAATAAAATAAATTGTGGACATATAAAATCATCATAAAAAGAACATATATCTAATAATCATATGTGCTATTGTAAATTTGAATTAATTTTATTATGTTGTTGTCAACTGACTTAACTAATGCGATCCAAGTGTTTCGTTGTTTTATGAATTTAATTTCTTATGTCACAATGTCAATTATTAAAAATTACAAAATAAACAAAAATATATGCGTATATTGACAATATATGTTTATGTAAGCACATATATAAATGCATTTTTTCTATGTATTATCTTCGTTTAAGTGTAATGAAATTTATTCAATATTTTATAAAGTGATTTATAATAAAATAGAATATTAAAATATACATAACTTCATGCGTCACGCATAAATAAAAAAGGATAATATATGATTTTGAGATAACAAAATATATTTACAAATAACAATTTTGGAAAAAAATTCATAAGATATTTTATGGAAGTTTAAGTAACATCTATTGACAAACACAACATATAGTTTGTCATTACTAGAAATATGAAATGGAAGGTAAATTCCAACATCGAGTATAATTTGTTTTTATGATTTATTTATAAAATTTGCAAAACTTAGTTTCACATTAAATTGCTTCCTAGTAAGCAAGAAATGGATCAACACTTTCTATTATTTTATGTTTAATTATTGGTAAGAAAAATATTTTTCCAACATGATTATATGTCGGGATTTCAATATCCAATATGTTTATAATCTTATCTCATTACATAACATATATTTAGGGTTTATGTTTCGTAACAATATTAATAGTGCACCTTTTGTAACCTTTAAAATACGAGTGACAAGCAACCTTGACTGATGGAGTGCAAATACTTGTGTTGGTATAAATAATGTGTGTTTCCTTCAACATCATTAAATGACATCAGATTATGTTGTTTATCTAAAAAATATCGATAAACATATTATTAAGTTTTTCAATATCTTCCTGTTTTATAGTCAAAATGGCTTTATGAATCACTTGAGATGCATCTGATTTATGAAAATTCAATTGGAAAGATATTTATTGTATAAATTTTTGTATTTAACTCTCTTCTTCCCATGACACTTCATGTTTTTATTTTACCATACCATCAAAATTTGTAGGTTTAATCTCATCTCCACAGTATGAGATATTTTGCAAAAAGTTGTGATGTTGTAATAATCTCATATTGTGTTGTAAATGCAACACCCTCTATGTTACTCCACAAGGGGAGTTAACCATATGCAAAAAAAAATATTTGCATTTATACCTTTTTGAACAATTTACAATACCTTCACAAAAATCCTCTCCTTATATCATAATTTTTTTTCTCAAATAAAACATCACAATCCATAATGTTTTTTTAATTATCGATATGTTTCTAAAATATATTTGTTAATAATGAGTGTCTCCTTCCAAATAAGGGTTATGAAAGTTCTTCTCTTCTCTGGTTTCTTGCACAGTTCTTCTCTTCTCTGGATTTCCCGTGGTTCTCTATTTCTCCAGGTTATTATTTATTCTTTTTGGGTTTTCTTATCAAAGTTTCATTCTTTTCATGTTTCTGATGATTTTTTTCTTTGAGTTTCCTGCACGGTTCTTCTCTGGGTTTCCTGTGGTTCTCTCCTATTTCTCCAGGTTATTATTTCTTCTT
>Ga0123341_1003733_pt1 | contig 13165 bp, 12 predicted proteins | sample Turbeapinknodule_FD_89959 | JGI IMG/M metagenome (GOLD analysis project Ga0123341, IMG submission 89959) | Root nodule microbial communities of legume samples collected from Mexico - Turtle bean Mexico pink nodule | ecosystem: Host-associated > Plants > Roots > Nodule | place: Mexico: Nepantla... | reverse complement strand
TTAGCGGTTGATTTGACCACCAGAGCATCAACCTCGCGCCGCTCCATCTCCGCCTTAACGGCGGACAAGCGCTGCAAATATTCACCCCGCGGGAATGCCTGCGGTCCTCTTGGCATTGCCATTGTCGCTTCTCCGTTTCGACGTTTCGCTGAGAAACGGCAAGAATGATGTTCAGGCGATCGTCGCCGTTGCTACGCGGTATGGCTCACCCGGCTGAGCGCGTTGTATGGCCGAGGGGCATTCTTCACCTTGTTAATCGCCGATTGAACCACTTCAACGGCAATCAAAGAGTAACGTATGCGAGAGGGGAATCTACGCCAAACCGTGACGACCATTGAAATGTGAATGGCACAGAGCGATGCAGTTTGAAACGTGGGCAGCTTTATGAAGGACCTAGGAGAGTCGCCATGTGGAGACCCAGTCGAAGCAGGGATCACAAAAAGGAATAGCTACGGGTGAGATCAGCACGCCATGCCTGAAGCAACGTCCATCCATGGGTACTCCTGGAAATCGCACTCGAATATCACGACGTCGACGATGCGGTGGCCCTGCCTGATAAGGATAGAGCGGCTAAGATCACTAGCGAGATGTCAAATCTTCGGCCTCCAAGCCTTCGTAAGGTCCCATCACATCCCGCATCCGGCCGCTCCCCTACCGCAATTCAACTCTCATCCGGTTCACTTCCAGTACCGGTGGTTCACGTGAGGCTGTCGGGCGACTGAGAATATCTTGCAACCCGATCTCTCCTAAACAAGCTATCGGTTTTGGCGGGATAAACCTGTCACGTTCGCTGATGGAGTTATTGAATTACGCCCAGTTCTTTGCTGACCTCTACAAAGGTCTCGACTGCGCGGTCAATATCCGCAAATGAATGCGCAGCCGACATTTGAGTGCGGATACGTGCTTGGCCTTTCGGTACGACAGGAAAGTAAAATCCGACCACATAAATTCCGCGTGACAGCATCTTCTCGGCCATCTGCTGGGCCAGAAACGCGTCCCCCAACATCACTGGGATGATGGGGTGCTCCGCACCGGCCAGGCTGAAACCCGCATTTCTCATTTTCGACCGAAAACGTTCTGCGTTAGCGTAAAGATTTTGGCGCAAAATGCCCCCATGCTCGACGATGTCGAATACCTTCAGCGAGGCAGCGGCAATCACCGGCGCCAGCGTGTTCGAGAAGAGATAGGGACGAGAGCGCTGGCGCAGCCAGTCGATCACTTCTGTAGCGCCGGAGGTATAGCCGCCGGAGGCGCTGCCGAGCGCCTTGCCGAGCGTGCCGGTGACAATGTCTACCCTGCCCTCCACGCCGCAATGTTCGGCAGAGCCCCGCCCATGCTCACCGACGAAGCCGACGGCGTGGCTATCGTCCACCATAACCATCGCATCGTACTTGTCGGCAAGATCGCAAACGCCCTTGAGATTTGCGATGATGCCGTCCATCGAGAACACGCCATCGGTTGCGATCAACTTGAAGCGAGCACCTTCCGCCTTTTTCAGTTCCTCCTCCAGCGCCGCCATGTCGTTGTTGGAGTAGCGGAAGCGCTTCGCCCTGGAGAGCCGCACGCCATCGATGATGGAGGCATGGTTCAGCGCATCAGAGATGATTGCGTCCTCTTCGCCGAGAAGCGTCTCGAACAGGCCGCCATTGGCATCGAAGCAGGAGGAGTAAAGTATGGTATCTGCCAGACCCAGAAAGCCGGAAATCCGCGCTTCGAGCTGCTTGTGCTGTTCCCGCGTGCCGCAGATGAAGCGTACTGAGGCCATGCCATAGCCATAGCGGTCGAGCGCCTTTTGGGCGGCGTCAGCGATCTCTTCGTTGTCCGCGAGGCCCAAGTAGTTGTTGGCGCAGAAATTCAATACCTTGCATCCGTCGGCAACCCTGATCTCTGAAGACTGGCGTGAAGTAATAATCCGTTCCAATTTGTAGAGGCCGGCGGACTTAAGATCCGCCAGTTCCTGTCTAAGGTGCGCAAGAAAGGCTTCGCTCATCACTGTATCCTGGGGCGTCCAGCCCGAAAAGTGACGGCTCCTCATTTAGCGGTGAGCCGTCCGTTCAAAGCCAGCGCTTGTCACGCATAGTTTACAGGGGTCGACCAAGCATCGTCCGAATGCTTTTGCCAGTACAGATCCATCAGTTGGCGAGTCACGATGCCAACTCTGCCGCTACCGATGGAGGAACCATCAACCCGCGTCACTGGCATGATACCACCCGCAGTGGAGGTGATGAATACCTCGTCCGCTTCGTTCAGTTCATCACGCGGTAGGTCCGCTGCAGCAACCATTAGTCCGGCTTCCTTGCAAAGGTCGAATACGGTCTGCCGCGTGATCCCTGGAAGAACTCCAAAGGCTGGAGTCTTCAACTGACCGTTCTTAACAGCGAAGACATTAAAGCCCGGACCTTCGGCAATATTTCCATTGGTGTCCAAAACAAGCGCGGTTTCGGCCCCAGCATCGTAAGCGTCGAAAAGGCCTTTCACCAGGTCAAGCCAGTGGTAATTCTTGATCGTCGGATCCACTGATTTTGGCGGGATTCGAACGGTTTCGCTTACGCCAACGTGCAAACCTCGCTCTAACTGTTCGTTGTTGGCAACGGAGCCGAAAGGCACAGCAAAGGCTATGAACCGGTTCTCAGCCTCGCGCGGGTCTCGGCTAAATGTTGGTGATCCGCCGCGCGTGCATATCATCTCAACATAAGCTGATTTGTGTCCAGAAAGCGCTACGCAGTTCGACAGAATCCTTTCGACCTCGTCGCGGCCGTAGGGCAACTTCATGCGTAGACGCTCCATTCCCTTGAAGAAGCGATCGAGATGAAGATCTAGTCTGAAGAAGCGCCCCTCCCAGACGTGCACGGTATCGTAGGTAGCGTCCGAGTGTAGGAAGCCCCAGTCAAGGACCGAGACCTTCGCTTCTGACATTGGAAGATACTGTCCGTCCATGAAGGCAACACCGTGAGGATAGCGGCGCGTATCCTTATGGCTGGATTCGACTTTCGGCACGCCCACCATCGGCTCCATCGTGGTAACTGTCATATTGTCTTCCTCTAAACGTCGCTACGCCAAGACCTCTGCGCGCATCTGTTTCATGCCGTCCCCGCGGGACTTCATGTTCATGCCACGCACAAGCTTGTTGCTGTTAATCGGTCAAACTGAGATCCCGTTAGATCTGGAACTTCTAATGTCTGTTTGGAGAACAAGAGAAACGAAGCCGCTTGTCCGCACAACTCGGCAAAACGCCAGCTGTACTTATTCATCGCATCAAACTATGCGCATGCACGATCAAATCGGTACCGCAAGCGCAATAGACACTTCAAAAAACAGCGTCTCTTGATGAAAAAATCCGGCTGAAAGGGCTTAGACTAAGATGCGAGGTTCGAACTTCACACGGTCGAGTGTGATCATGCTTCTAAACTTGCGAACGTTTGGGTTGGTATAGAGCTTTGTCTTCACGAACACGTCAAATGCTTCCACGTCTTCCACTGCGACGATCAGGACGAAGTCTGCATCGCCCGTGACCATGTAACATTGGGTAACTTCTTTTGCGGCTCGCATGGCGCGCTTGAAGTCGTCGACAAGATCCAGACGCTCTCGGTCTAGCTCCACGTTAACGACAACGGTCAGGGATTTCCCCAAAGCTTTCGGGTTCACCAGCGCGATGTCGGCAATTATCACACCGTCTGCTCGAAGCTTGTTGACGCGCCGCATGCAGGAGGCTGCCGAAGAGCCAACGAGTTCCGCCAGTTCTGCAAACGACAATCTATTGTTCTTTTGAAGTGCGGCGACGAGGCGTCGATCGAGATCATCCAGCATAAGTCTGCAGCTCCAGTATTCCTGTTCGATACCGATCGGCAACACCGAGTTAACCGGTGGGCTATCTTAGCCTATGACTTTCTATGAAGCACGCTCCAACTTTTGGTCGAAGGTGCAACGTACGTTTCACGTGCAATGGATGTATGCAACGACGACAGCGCGCGTTCTGGCGGATTTGAGGGTACCCGCTGCTGCTTCGGCTAGTTCGGGTTGCAGTCACGTGATGTGTAAGCTGCCGATTCTGTGAAATTGTCACCAGCCTTGGGCCGCTATCACCAGCAATATCGCTGAAGAGCCTTTGAGGCTCGATCATTGGGGACAATCGTTCTTGGGACCGGTGTCGTCGGCGTCACCTCCGCCCATCAATTGGCGAAAGCTGGTCACGAGGTCGCGGTTATCGACCGGCAGAAGGCCTGGCGCTGGAGACATGCTTCGCTAATGCGGGCGAAGTCTCTTTCTTTCGTTACTGCTTACGCTGGGCAGCACTTGGCCTCCCGATGAAAGCCAGGAAATGGCTGTTCATGGAGCATGCACCGCTGATCCTGCGGCCAAAAGTAGACGCGGCGATGCTGTCCTCGCTCGTGAAGATGCTCGCTAATTTAACTGTACATCCGAACGTTACGCATCAACAAAGCCGGTTGCTTCGACTGGCCGACTATAGCCACGCCTCGCTTCACTTTTAGATGATTGTGACTGCTTCTTCGGGGCTGCGATCCATCGGTAAACGGTAGCACGGCTCCCTTTAAATCCCGAGTTTTGATCTCGGACAGAGCTGTCGCCGTTGTGACATCCTGCGTTCAAACATCGAAGAAGCTAATTCTGGAACGCCAGAAGGGTATGGTGGGGAACCGGAGGGCGATTGCTCGGGTTCACCGCCCGCCGCCCGCCACCGTTCAATCGTGCGGACGCTCATGCCGACCTGCGGCGCAATCTGCCTTGGAGAGGCGATTCCAGCGTCGTGCGGGCGCACCACCTCTTCATACAGATCGCGACGTTGCAGCTTTCGTAGTTGCCGCAAACTTTGTAGCGATGTTTGCTTCTGCGGGGGTGTCCTTGGTCGTCATGACCTCCTGCGGCGATTTCATTCATGGCGGCGACCCCAGCCAGACGAACAGCTTTGAGATGACGACCGACCGCCAGACGAAGAGCTTCCCTAAATTCGCGAGAAGATGCCCTCGATCCGCGATCTCAGTGGCGTCAGACGCGCCTCGTCGCGCCCCGTCTGCATAAATGCCAGCACGCTCGCGTGGGATTATTTCGACGCCAGGATGACGGGCCAGCCATGCGGCTACGACATCAGCATTTCGTTCGGGAAGCAAGTCAAGAACGCGGTTGCGCTCCAGATCGCAGATAATCGGGCCGCAACGCTGCCCCTTGCGCCAGGCCTATCAATACCCACGACGCGCAGGGCAGGAAAGGGTTCATGCGCCGAGGAGCGAACCATTCGCAAAAGCGTATCGCCGCTTACAGGCATAGCCAGCCTTTGCGATAGACGACCTCCGGGCTCGCCTCCTGCCGTAAAGCCGATCGCTGTTTGCTCCGTGCTAAGGCGATCGGTTCGACGAGCCGTTGTCGAAACAGATCCCGGAGATCTTTCGGTGAATATACGCGTTGCGCACTGTTTATCGACACAACGAAACCGTCTGGCGCGAAGTCGGATCTCCGCGGCTGACAAGGCAGATCGGCGAGCCGGCGCATGTAGTGACTGTGAATGCGACCGACAGACTGGCCGCAGATGGGGCAATGGGAAGAAGTCGAAATCGACCGCGCCGAAATGGCGACAGCGCCGCATCGGCGCACTATCTCCACTATCTCGACATTCTGCCGACATGGGCAGCCTTGGCGTGAAGATCGCCGGTCAGCCGCTCGACCATCTGCTCTATCACTTCCGGCTGGTCTGGTCGGGTTTTGAGCACGCGCATATCATCTCTGGCGGCGAAAGCTTCGTCGCTTTGGCGGAAGGCCTTCAGAACGCCCTGTGGTCCATTGGCGGCTCGCCGCTCTATCACCGCAGCGACAGCCTTTCGGCCGCCTTCCGCAACCTCGATGCCGATGCCAAGGTCGATCTGACGCATCGCTACGAGGAACTGTGCGCTCATTACCGGATGACGCCAACCCGCAATAACAAGGGCGTCGCGCACGAGAACGGTTCGATCGAAAGTTCTCACGGCTATCTCAAGAACGCGATCCGCGATGCACTTCTGATGTGGGGCACCAAAGACTTCAACGATCTCGGCTCCTACCGCGCCTTGATCGATGAGATCGTCAGCCGCCGTAACGCAGCCCATGGCAAGCGCATAGATGCCGCGCGTCCGCATCTGCAGGCGCTTCCCGATCGTCGTACTGCCGACTTCGAAGAGAGGGTCGTCACGGTATCGCGCATCGGTGGCTTCGCCTTGCGCAAGGTCTTCTTCACCGTCCCCTCCCGTCTGATCGGCCCATCGGCTACGGGTGCGCCTGTTCGACGATCGCCTCAACGTCTTCATCGGCGGCACGCATCTACTGACGCTGCCCCGAGGCGGCGCCCATGCGAGTGGCAAGCACGATCAGGTCGTCAAATATCACCACGTCATCCACTCTCTGCGCAATAAGCCGATGCGCTTCTCAATCTAGCGAAAAGCTCTTCCCTCGGCCGGAATACCGACAGACTTTCGACGCTCTCATCGAGCAACTCCCTGACCGGCAGGCTTGCAAGATCACCGTCGAACTGCTGGCGCTGGCACGATCGCGGCTGCGAGCGTGAAGCTTCGAAATGCCAGGCCACGACACCGGCTGTCGGGTTTGTCGAATCTCTGACCCGGTGCCGTTCGCCCGGTTTCCTGCTGCACTCCAATGTAAGCCCATAGATGATATTCAGAAAATTTTTTTAAGGCTTTTACGGCGCGGTTGGCACGCGTTTTGAAGCTCCCTCGTCGGGAGCCGGCAAGAGGTGCTGACCAGACGCAACGGGCAATCAACTCTTTGTCCCCGACATAATAGGAGAGACATAGGTGCTCTGCACGACCGTAAGCCAGATCTTGAAAAGGCACGCTTTGTCGTCTGGGAACCTCAGCGGATGGTCAAGCGGTACGCTGGATCCGCATATCGCCGCGCAACTCGACTGTTAATTGACCGGAAGGGCGCGCACTATGAAAGTGACGATTTGCGGTGCAGGCCGCATTGGAGATTCGAAGAATGTTCGCTTCAAGCACCGTCCGAGAAAGACTGTTCCGAGCGGGAGCCTATGGATGGCGCCAAACTCCAGGCGATGTTGGATCGCCTCTATGAGGCCCAATGTCTCCTTTGCTGCAGGACTATCTGGACATCCCGCTGGTGACGGGCAACGCACTGATGCATCCCGCCGTGCTCTAAGACTTGATCGACGCGACGCATCCTGGGAAAACAAGGCCTTTGACCGACGCTGGTCCGGGTGGTGCGATTGCCCCCGCTCAGGTGCGGAAATGCCTGCGATGCCGAAAACCAGGCGTCATGCTGTCGAATCGCGCCTGAGCACAGATCTAACTTCGGAGAAGCCGTTCGGACCGGGAGCTTATAAGCTACAGCGGCCAAATCAAGGACGGTGTTGCGAACAGATCGCGCCTACGCAGGCATTGCGCACTGCTTGTGCCTAATCCAGATGATCTGGGCCCTGTCATCGGAGGCGCAAAACCCCGCCTTATCCGAAGACGTCGGTTTTGGTTAGGCACTGCTTCGTGGAATCGGCTGCTCGGTTCGAAGCAGCAATTCCCGGCACCACGAATACCAACATTGAGCGCGCAGGAGAAACTGACGAAAGCCACGCGCCTGTTTGCTAATCAAAGACCAGAGGAACCCCGACAGACGAGAGGATGCCTTCCGTGACAAATGTTGAAGTTCAAGCGCGCAAGACGCAGCTTTCGGAGAATGCATCTCGCAATGCTATCAACCGGTTGGTACGCTGCCTGTTCGCCGAGCGTCTTCTTGAACCAGACGGACTACTGTGGGCGCGCCAAGGCCACGAAGCCTGGCTCCCTATTTGGCAGTCGCGCCTAGTCCTGCATTTCACCAGGCTGCATCGCGCACCTGCCGGAACATTGCAAAATCGTGGTCCCATCGAAGTGCTGGACGGAATCGGCGCCCGGCACAGAATCGATGATCCCTCCGGTCTAATAAGTCAGGTCGCGCCTGCCTTAGCGATTTCGCCCGCATCAGGCGGCTTGGAGAATCTTTTGCGCGATGTTGAGAACAGCGTGCGAAACGACGTCCTGGCGCGTCGCCACCGGGAGCACTGGAGCGCCGTGCTGCGAAAGAAGGTAGCTGAAGCGGGCGTGCAGGGTTTCCTCGCCTATCTTGCTAAGAGCCTGCCGCCGCACCTAGCAGCCATGACTCTCGACCAGTGGGGCGCATTGGAAGGTCACCCCTTTTATCCCACATGGAAGGCGAAGCCCGGCCTGTCGCCTGAGGACGTGAGTGTGTTGTCGCCTGAATTCGGTGCTCGTGTGCGTGTACGCGTCACAGGGCTGCGCAAAGAATGGGTCTATGTGGAGAAAATGCCCCATGTTGGAAGCTATTCGGGATGGTTCTCGCAGAACCTTCCCGACCTCTTTCGCGAATGGGCCGAAGGTCTGAATCGACGTGGAAAATCGCCGGAGGACTGGCTTCCTCTGCCCGTTCATTGCTGGCACCTTGAGAATTTCGTGCGCCGTGAATTCGCGTCCGAGATCGCTTCCGGTGTTTTCGACCCGGATGGCCCGGAGGTCCTGACGGTGCCCTCCATGTCCTTCCGCACTATGCTTCCGGATACACAGGAACCGAGGCCCTTTATCAAGCTACCGGTGGCGATCTGGATGACCAGCGGACAGCGTGCTCTGTGGGCCAAGTCGATTCACATGGGGCCGCGTATCAGCACCCTGATTTCCGATATCCTGTCAAAAGAGAAGGATCTCGACAAGAGGCTAGAGATCTTCCCCGAAGAGCTGGGAGCCATCCTGCGTCACCACGGGACGGGCGACGCCGATCGGGGCCGATTTCTTTCGGTCGTCTATCGCAACGCCGACCCTCTGAAACGCAGTGACGGACTTCTGCCCGTCACTGCCGCCGCCCTGTTGGCAGCAAGTCCGATCGATGGGCGTCCCCTCATTTGCGAATTGATCGCCAAGAGCGGCGATGAAAGTGCCGCGACCGTCTCGGCGTTCTTCCGCACCTATGCAGGCAACGTCGTCCGGCCGATACTAGGCATGTATCTGCTTTACGGAATTGCCCTTGAGGCCCATCAGCAAAACAGCACCGTCCTGTTCGGCCAAACTGGTCGCCCACGAAAACTGCTGATCCGTGATCTCGGCGAAACCCGCAGTTTTGTGCCCCTATTCGAGGAACGGGGGCACCGCCTAAAGCCCCTCGGTCGCACAGAGATGTTACCCTCAATTTTCGATGACGATATCAGTCTCGTGCGCTCATGGGTCATCGATGCCTGCTTCATCTGCCATCTTCATGAGATCGCGCTATGCCTCAACGAACAGTACAAACTAACGGGAACGAGCCTTTGGCGCATCCTGCGGGAAGAAGCCGAGGCAGCTTTTGACGCGCTCAGGCCACGCATGTTGTCGGACGCGTTCTGGCTGGAGGTACGCAAGGCTTTTCTTGAGAACCCCTGGTCGTCTAGGTCGGTGCTCCGGATGCATCTGGAGCGCTATCGCGACCGTCTAGTGGAGCATGAGCTACCCAATCCGCTGGCGGAAGCGGAATGACAAGTCTCAGCCCTGCTTCGCGGCTGAGATCTTTTTTGTTTTGCTGATCGGGCCGCAATTCGTCTCCATAGCTGCCATGCATGCGTGTTTGGGTAATTCCGGACACCTTTTTCGTAGTCCCGGACAGTGATGGAGTGCAACCCCCTGAACTGAAGCAGACAAAATATCGGACAGTTTCCTGGTTAGGCTTATGCTGCCATTTCTATCTGTCGTCTGCGTAAATGTTCGTATCCCTTCGGAGTAAATGGTCGAGCGCCGAGTGCAGCAGCTGCTGATTGTGGATGGTTCGATGAAGGCTCCGATCCGTTTGTGGGCGTCGGCCGCGTCCCTTGTAAGGTGAGCGTCCGGTGAGCGAATTTTGGTTCGGCGCGGAATTGGCGCAAGTTAGGACACAGATGATTCATTTGTGACGTAACAGGGTGTGAATGGCCAAGGTTGAGATCCTGACGGGTGCCGAGCGACAACGTCGATGGTCCACTGGACTGAAGCTTTCGATATTGCAAGAAGCGTTCAGCGCGGATGGCAGCGTTTCGGATGTAGCGCGCCGGCACGACGTTCTTCCGCAACAGATATACGCCTGGCGAAAGAAGTTCGCGCCACCCGAATTGAACCCTCCACAGACCCAATCGTTCATCCCGGTGTCGCTTATCGGAGCATCGGAGAGCGTGAGTGACGGTTCCAAGAGGAGCGGTGCTCGGTCGCGATGCAAAGACGTTGAAATCGTCTTGAGGAATGGCCGCTTACTGAGAATTGCAGCGGACATGGATCTCGAAGTGCTATCGTCGCTTGTTGCTTGTGTGGAGGCAGCATGATCGGGCCTTCTGGAAATGTGCGGGTTTATCTGGCCTGCGGAGTGACCGACATGCGGCGTGGCATTGATGGACTGTCGGCGCTCGTTGAGACGGCTATCAAGGAGGCGCCGGGCTCCGGAGCAATCTTCGGCTTCCGCGGAAAACGCGCTGATCGGATCAAACTTTTATGGTGGGATGGCCAAGGGTTCTGCCTGTTTTACAAAGTTTTAGAACGCGGATACTTTCCCTGGCCGACGGCGAAGGATGGGGTTGCGCATCTGACGCAAGCTCAGTTGTCGATGCTTGTTGAGGGGATCGACTGGCGCCGACCTGCGTGGACTTCCGCGCCCCGTCGAACGGGTTAAAAGCTATATTTTGCAAGGACATCCAGGGCATAATGCTAGCGCTTCCGGCGCAAATCGGCTATGTATGCGGGCATGGAAACAACGCCGCTGGACAGTCAGGACGAGCTATCTCTTTTGCGCGCGCTCGTCGCTGAACAGGCGGCGAAACTTGAGCAGCAAGAGGCCGAAGTCTGCAAGCGCGACTCCATGATCGGGCTTCTGCGCGCGCAGCTGGAGTTGCTCCGACATCGGCAGCATGGCGCTTCTTCGGAAAAGATCGACCGGAAGATCGAGCAATTCGAGCTGATGCTGGAGGAGATCGAGGCCTCCCGTGCTGAGGCTGAAATGCGCTCCGGGAAAGCTCCTTTGCCGGAGTTGGATGACGCACTGGACAAGCCGAAGCGCAAACCATTGCCGGATGGTCTTCCAACCGAAGAGCTGGTCTATGCAGCACCCTGCAATTGTCCGACCTGTGGTAGCACATCGTTCCTGAAGGCGGCTGACAAGGTGGTTCAGGTGATGGAGCACGTACCGGCGTCGGTAAAGATTGTCCGCCACGTCGAAAAACGCATGATCTGCAGGGACTGCGATACGACGGTGGCAGGCGAAATGCCGACCTTGCCGATCGAGCGAGGCAAACCCGGACCGGGATTGCTGGCCCATATCATGGTCGCCAAATTCGACGATCACATCCCGCTCTACCGCCTATCCGAGATGTACGACCGGCTGGGAATAGACATCTCCCGCTCTGTCATGGCGGAAACGGACGATACCCCAGTCGATGTTCTCGACCCTGGGCGAGGAAAGACCAAAACCGGCAGGGTGTGGGTCTATGTCTTCGATGGCAGCGGTTACCAGGATCCCACTGCCAGAGCCATCGCCTATTACTATAGCCCCGACCGAAAGGGCGCGCATCCAGCTGACCACCTCGCTGCCTTCAGCGGCGTGATGCACGCGGATGGCTATGGTGGCTATAAGAAGCTCTACGGCAACCAGATCGTCGAGGCCGCCTGCATGGCGCATGTGCGCCGCAAGTTCCATGATGTGATCAAGCTGAAGCCATCCCCGATCGCTGACGAAGCGCTGTCGCGCATCGGTGCGCTCTACGATATCGAGGATCGTATCCGCGGCATGTCGGCTGACCAGCGGCGCACACTGCGCCAGCAACACGCCAGGCCCCTTCTGGCGGACCTCAAACGCTGGATAGAAAAGACACTTTCGGCGCTGCCACAGAAGCAGAAGCTGGCTGAAGCGATGCGATATGCACTCTCGCGATGGACAGCGTTGAGCGTTTACATCGACGATGGCCGTGTCGAGATCGACAACAACATAGCTGAACGAGCCATGCGTCCGCTTGGAATCGGAAGAAAAAACTGGCTATTTGCCGGCTCGGATAAGGGCGGCGAGCGCATCGCCAACATCCTGACCATTATAGAAACGGTCAAACTCCATGGCCACAATCCCGAGACCTACCTCACAGACGTCCTGACCAGGATCCAGGATCACCCCAAAGATCGCCTTGAGGAACTGCTGCCGTGGCAGTGGGCGCCAGCGAAAGACCGATACGAGGCTGCGTGATGGCACGCTCGAGGTTCATCTATACGCTGAAAGAAGTCGCCGGCATGATCGGCGAGAACCTCGAATTAATCGAGGAGGTGACCGCCAACTCGGACAATATCGCCGAGGGCGAATTGGTTTATGTCCGCGGTGGCAGTGAAGATGGCACAAAAGGCCTGACCGAAAATGGAATTGACGACCTTCGAGATCTCCTGGCCGACATACGGACGTGGGATGGTGGAATCCACCAGTTCCTTGTCGATGAACAATGCGATCCCGAAATGATCGAGCGCATCATGGCCGATGAGCTAAGCCGCAAGCTCTAAAACGCGCCTCGTAGACCACAAAAATGCATTCGCCGGACGCTCACCTTGTAAGTGGGGCCCTGCGCTCCTTCCTGCTTCAGTGTTTCCTTGGCCGGCATGATGCGGCTGTCCGGATCAGTAAAATTGCGCTGTGCCTTGGGCTTGGGCTCACCGGGAGAATGCTTCGGCTTGCGGCCGGGCCGTGGCCCGTCAGGATGATCGTCTCCATCCTTTGCTTTGGCTTTGGCGTCTTCTTGCGCCTTCGCGTCCGCTTCAAGCGAAGCTTTCGCCTCTCGGATTTTGGTCAGCCGCTTCTGTTGTCCACAATCCAGTCCGGCATATCATCACCGCGCTGGTCCGCGTCCAGGCTTACATCATCATTGCGGTCAGCGGCGGCCGCCTTGAGCCAGCCGGCAACTTCAGCTGCCAAGGCCTGCGTCAGGTGCGCAACACCATCCTTCGCCGTCGGCCAGGGAAAGTATCCGCGCTCCGGCCATCCCACAATAGAAGCCGTCAATGCGAAAGCAGCTGAGACCGTGACTAGATCTCGAATATCTCTCGCGGAAGGGCGCTGAACGTTTCAACCCCGGTTTCGGTGACCCGGAAAGTCTCGCTGATCACGTAGCCGAGATCTTCATCGATCCAGTTGCCAAGCA
>Ga0123341_1003732_pt1 | contig 13165 bp, 9 predicted proteins | sample Turbeapinknodule_FD_89959 | JGI IMG/M metagenome (GOLD analysis project Ga0123341, IMG submission 89959) | Root nodule microbial communities of legume samples collected from Mexico - Turtle bean Mexico pink nodule | ecosystem: Host-associated > Plants > Roots > Nodule | place: Mexico: Nepantla... | reverse complement strand
TGTTTATGTTGTCTCTTTCCTACAATATATGGATGTTTAGTGTAAATGATCCATCATCCTAGACTAACTGCAAAAGATTCAGGATTTCGTCTCATATATTCCCATTCATTTTGTATTTTTTTTTTTTAAATTAGTTTCTACATTATGAAAAGTTTATTCTATAATGAATAAAAGATGCTAGAAGAAGTTTGTGCTTTTATTTCGTAATTGTGACTTTCGGATCATTTTAACAAGTTTTCTAGAGTTTTTAGATCATGAATTTTGGAATAAAATTTCTAGAACATGATTTCTAAAACAAGTGTTTTGAAATATATGAAATGCATTATAGAATAATATTTTCAAAACAAGCTTTTCGAAACATAAGATGTTTTCTAGAACAACAAAATACATTATGGAACAAAAATTTCAAAACAAGTTTTCCATAATATATGAGATGCTTTTCATAATGAACTTTATAGAAAAAGTTTCTCGTAACATATGAGATGCACTCTGTAATAGGATTTTTAGAACAAAATTTCCACAACATATATGATATCTTCTAAAAAGAGTTTTTAAGAACAAACACTCTTCTTCCTCCTCTCAAAGAGTACAACGATGATGGAGAATGAAGGGGTAATTGGAGGTGCAACGGGGATGGCGGTTGCAGTGGTGACAAATGTGACAAGGTGCAATGAGGGAGAGTATTTTAATCTTTCTTTTGTTAGTATGGAAGTGAAGGTAGTAATCATGGGGATGCAAGAAGAAAAAGCCTGAAATTTATGGGGGTGTGGGAAGTAAGTCCTAAGTTTAATTCATTGGGTTCCATTTGAAGCCCAACCAGAATGAGATATATTTCTGCATATGTTTTAGGACTGTTTCTTCCTATATCTTCATATGTTCTTCTTTCACCTCCATAAATTTTCATATTTTAAAAAATGTTCCTCTGTAATATTTTAGATTATGTAATCCAAAAGTCTTTTTCCAAATTCGTAACTAGCTTCTGGATTACATAATCCGGAAGCCTTTTTTCAGATACATGATTAGTTTCTGAATTACATAATCCAAAAATATTTTCTAATAATCCGGAAGTCTTTTTTCAAATACGTGTATGGATTACAAATCCAAAAACTAATCTCAAATCCAGACTTCCGAATTATATAATCCAGAATACTATTTTTTAAAAATATATTATAAATTATATAATGTGTAAGCTATTTCCAAATTCAAGATTAATTTTCAGATTATATAATCCAAAATATGAGGGTGACACAAAAAAGAATAAAAAGTATTTTCATATTTTATATGAGATGACATAAGAAGATATGGAGTTACAAGAAATTTTTTTTTTTTTTTTTTCAAGCTTTTAAATGCAATTGGTAACTTCAAATTGTATTATTTGGCCTCATTTTACATTGGGTGGGCGCAAAGGTTTTATATAAGGGGGATTAGTACAAAAGAGTTACATATTTTATCCTTAATCTAACAAATTCAAGCTTTCATTTCTAAGGGTACGATTATTTGTATACTCATTATCTCTTTAAATTATTTCTTATTTATTTCGTGACTTATTGAAATCACGTTAATATTTTTTTTATTAAGAGTAAGATCACTTTCATTTGCATTACCAAGCCAGCGCATATGATAAATTAAAAATACTTTATGTATCTCTAACACTCAAGTTTTATTTAACAAAAAATTTATGACCTTTTGAGAGATTACAAGTACATTTAAATGAGCTTCTATGATTTTCATTGGTTGCACCGGATTTACTTGTGCTTTTGAGAAAATTTTCACCATTTGTTAGCTTATACTTTATCTATTTTTTTCAATGTATTTGCCACTTTCTAATTGTTTTAAGGAGGGTATTTACTTGTTCTTCTATTTTTCAAAAAATAGGTTTCTATGAATTATTTAATTATTCTAATATTAAAAAAATATTGTGAACAATATATCTAGCTAAACTTATGAAGTGCCTATGACAACTATTTCTGATATCTTCCTAGCTAATTACTAAAACTTAAACTATTAAATCACTACAAGAAAATCATGAAATAGAAACCAAATTTTAAATACTAAAATAATTAGTTGCAATAGTAACTAAATTAGAGACTATTTTATAAACTAAAAAAATTGGTTTCTAAATTAGTTTCTATTATTGTTAAATAGTTTCTAAATTGGTATCTAATTAGCAACCAAGGTTTTAGAGACCAAATTTAAAAACTAAATAATTGGTAGTTTAAACCTTGGTTGCTAATTAGATACCAATTTATAAACTATTTAACAATAATAGAAACTAATTTAAAAACCAATTTTTCTTTTAGTTTCTAAAATGGTTTCTAATTTAGTTACTATTGCAACTAATTATTTTGGTCTCTAAAAATTGATTTCTATTTCATGATTTTCTTGTAGTAAATGGAGACGAAAAAGACATATTATTGACCCAAAAGTGTTTTCTTATCTTGAATAACTAATAAGTAACCGTGCATAGAAAAGAAATGAGTTAGTACACCATTATAATTTTAAAAATAATTAAAATATAATTGCAAAAGTCAATTATAAATTAGAAAACAATCACTTTAAAGCAAAACACAATACATAAATTAGATACACAAGATTTAATTAGCATTATAGTACCAGTAGAAATAAAAAAAAAAGAAGTTTAAATTACATCCTTAGAAAGTATTAAAGACATCTAATCCTTCACAAACTTATTCTTTAAGTGAGACCATATTCTACCACAAAATTGATCTCATCCTTTATTTTTTTTCATCAACAAAGAAAAATATTATAATAACATAAATGTGGTATAAGAAATAGCATAACAAGGCTACAACCTCAAATCTAAAGAGAAGAACAACAAAAATAATAAGAAAGAATATAGTGGACACAAGATAAAGAATTAGAAATCTGTGTTGGGACACAAACTAAAGGCAAGTAACAAAACAAATATTCCATATGAACAAAATGATGAGATTTTGATGTCCCCTTTTGCAATCATCTTTGGCAATTTGAAGTAGCTTCACATATTCCATAATAGGTAAAAGTTTCTCTTCCCATTTTTGTTATTTGGTTCAACTTCTAGTAGGCTCGTATCCATTTTATCCCCCAAATACATTATATTATATTTTGTCAATTTCTCACCCTTCAATCAAACATGTTCGAGAATTAACATGTCAAACAATAAGACTTGATATGAGCACCTAAACAAAATATGAGCACTAGCACAAATTTCTTCTTTTTCTCCATGAAGGGGGCATCTGTCAGTATTGGAACTGAGTACCTTTCCTCATGAGGTTTTCTTTTGTGGAGGAATTTAAAGCATCTCAACAAAAATAAAATGAATCTTAGGTGGAACTTTGAGGCCCGAAATGAAGCTCCATGAATTATGTAAGTTTGATATTCAAATGAGTTTGAGATTTTTTTTATAAATAAATTATATGACTTTGCTAAAATAATATATTTATTTTATTAAAATTAATTTGGTAAAGTTAAATTGGTGAACTTTAAATTGAGGATAAGGTGATTAATTAAAGGATAATCTTAATTCTTGTCTCACCACAAGAAAGTGATCAAGCCTATCACTACAAGAAAATCACTAAATAAAAATCAATTTTAGAGATAAAAAATAATTAGTTGCTATAGTGATTAAATTATAAACCATTTTAGAGACTAAAAAATTATTAGTTTCTAAATTAGTTTCTATTATTGATAAATAGTCTCTAAATTGGTATCTAATAAACTATCAATGTTTTAACTACCAATTAATTAGATTCTAAATTTGGTAGCAAAAACCTTGGTAGCTAATTAGATACCAATTTAGAAACTATTTATCAATAATAGAAACTAATTTAGAAACCAAAAGTTTTTTTAGTCTCTAAAATGGTCTCTAATTTAGTAATATAGCAACTAATTATTTTTTTTTCTAAAATTGCTTTATATTCAATGATTTCTTGTAATGTATGATAGGAAAAACATGTAAATATGATAGGAAAAACATGTAAAAATGAGTTGAAGTGTTTCAATGTAGGGGTACTCCACCATATGTATTTATCTCTCTTTTAATACTAATCAAATAAGTTATTATTTTTTTGTATAATTACCTTTTTGGTTCATATATTTGGGGTCAATATTCAATTTAATATAGTTGTTTTAAAAAAAATCAATTTGATCCCAAGGTTTTATAAAATGGTTTAATTTGGTACCTTCCGTTAAGGTTCCACCAACGAAATTAAACCCTAAACCCTATATTGATGAGGTGGCGTACACAGTGACATTAGTTTGCACACGTGAACTGAACAAAATTTTAGGGTTTGAAATTGGGAAAAGAAGATTGAGGGAGAGAGAGACGGAGGCGGCGACAACTGTGGTGGTGGAGCCAAGAGAGGGGCAACGATGACTATAGTAATGGAGCCAAGGGAGGAACGACGACTAGGAAGTTTTCATACATCCATCCACTCTTATTTTTGTGTTCAATGAAATAACTCATTCTTTTGTTAGGCATTCGTGTATTCTTTTTCGAGTTGAGAAGCACTAATTGAGGATGATTATTTCAATTTTTGAAAGACAATCCCTTCTTTAATCTCATAGTCTGAAACAATAACTCTCCTACCATCTTTCCCCTCCATCCAGACATTTATTCTTTTTCTTACCTTTGTCAATCTTGGGCTGAATCTTCTGTTGTTTAAGAGTGATAGCCTTCTAAACAACTTTGAAAACTTTTCTTTTTAATTCTTCTTTTACTTATTCTAATAAGGATTTGAAATACTAGATTTAATTTTGTTCGACACAGAAAAAAAATTAATCAATACACTTTTTAGAGATATTAGCAAATTCATAGCAAATGACAAATGAAGTCTCCTTACTATTTTTTGGTTTTCAAGTTGAGTAGCCTGCAATTCATTGTACTCATTGACAATTTGTAAAAAGAAAAGGGATTTATTTAATGTATGAAAAATTAAAACTCCTTGTAAAAGTACATAAATCTAATAGTCATAAAACATTTCAACTTCAACTTTACTATTAAGAATAAACTCACTCATGGCATTATCTTCACAGCTGCAACTTCCGCATCCATTGCAGTGAGCGTTCAGCTCAACCAAATTCTCATAAGTTTCGGACTGAATAAGTCTATGAACATAGTTATCTCCCACATAATTCCACACACGTTTGGTTTCCACTTCTAGGGAGTAGCAATGTTGTGTGTAGCAATGTTGTGTATCTTTCCAGTGTATTATAGCATGACCTCCCTTATATCTGAAACAAGATTTTCTAGAGTTTCATAAGATCCATATGGTTGTAATCAAATACAAACTAAAAGGAAAAAGGAAGAATTATTATTGTTATTATTATTATAAATTATAAAGCATACAATTAATTTGAATTGTTTGAACTTGCATAGAAAGACTGGATGAAACCACTTACAGGACAAGAAGAATCTGCCCGTTTTGAAATACAAGAAAAATGGAAAGAATGGTTGCATAGACATCCTTCAAAAAATCATAAATAACTAGAACAGTTAGTCCTTTTTTTAACTCCACTACCACATTCATCACTGTCCCTTCCTTAACTCTACTACTATAGTCGTTATCGTCCCTTGGTTCCACCACCACAGTCGTCCCACCTCCGCCTCCCTCTCCCTCAATCTTGTTTTCCCAATATCCAAACTTTAAAATTTCGTTAAATCCACATGTGCAAACTAATACCACTACGTCATCAACAATTAAGGCCTTTGTTGAAACTTTATCCAAAAAGACCAAATTAAACATTTTTAAAAAACATTGGAACCAATTTTTATTTTTAAATCACTATATTAAATTGAATATTAACCCTAAATATAGGGATTTAAAAGGTAATTATACTTTTTTTTCGCAATTTTTTTTGTACAAAACACCATTGCCATAAAATATGAAATCTTTGTAGTTAGTAGAACGTAATTATAAAGATAAATTGACTTAGTTTATACAGTAAAGTAGAGATACTTATTTGTTATTTCCAAAAGAAAAGACATTTGACCCTTTCTTCATCGATGTAACGGTGAATGAAATTTGACTTTACAGTGACTAGGTCAACCACATCTAATAACATTCTAAAAAAATATATTTAACCATGCATATAGAAAAATGTAGATTTACTTGTAAATAGAATATATTAGTAAAGTAAATATAAATATAAATTGACATGTAAAGATTTAAATAATTATCAAATAAATTATTGGATTGGTTCCTTAAGCTGAAAATTTATTGATGGTTACAAAGTTGATGTCCATTTTTATTGGTTCTAGTGTAGTAAGACATTGATGCTACAAAATAAGCAAAAGAGGAGAAGACGGGTCTTTCTTTTTACTGTGGAAATGGAAAGGAATAGAGATTTGACGGTGAATGGTTTTCAATAATTGATTTGGTATCTACAATAAATAAAATAACTACTTTTATTATTTTGAGTTTTATTAGAGAAAAATATTTGATAAACTTTTTTGTTTTATGAAAATAAAGGAATAGTTATATTAGCTCAATTTTTTGACGTAAAAATAGTTATAAGTATTAATTCACAAAAGTTTTATAAGTTTGGCATGCTTAAACCTTTAAATATATATGAAAAAAATTATAAAAGTTAAAACAATCTAATATAGATATATTATATTTGGAGAAAAATCTAATTAACAACGTGATATACTTAAAAATTTCACTTAACAAATTTATTTCAATCAATGTAATTAAGATAGAGACGTCTAAAAGTAAATTGAAGTTGGATTTATTTAGCCAGGCGAAAATTGCAAATTTAAAAATATTTTTCTTTAAAAAAATTGTATAATTTGTTATGGGAAAATTAATTAGCTTAGCAAATTTTTGAAATGGGTTCAATGAATCTAGTAAAGAAATTAAACATGAATTTGAAATCCCTTTCTTTATAAAAATATGTTTTTCTAAAAAAAAGAGATGATCTATTTGTTGAACCATAAAGATTATGTATTATGTGAAGTGTGACGAAGATGTCTTATTCATATATGGAAAATATTTTTTTTCCTATAACATTGACAACAAGATACTTGTTTGATGACTAACAAAGTATAAATGTATACATATAAAATTTCACGAAGATAAAAATAATTACTAATAAATGAAAATTCATTGATTAAGAAATAAATTTCAACATAATTAATTCTATTAGTATTGTTATATTATTTATATGCAAATATTTTCTCTTATACATTTATTTTTTCAAATCAATTAAAGGTTCTTAAAACTTAATTTTGAATAATTTTGCCAATATGTTAGGTTTGGGTGAAGCTTTTAAATGTAGAGGAACAAGTAATATTTGGACTTTCGATCATAATATGTGACGGGTAAAACATGACCATAAGTAGACATCCTGTGTGATAGTACAATTGATTATGTATATCTAATTACACCCATAAATGTGAAAGATAATATGATTTTTCTTCCAATCATAAACTTGGTCAATAAAATTTGGAGCATTCAACAAAAGTCTTATTGATTATGCTAAAGTGTGTTCCTCATTTGGTCTAATATATAACTAACATGTTAATATTTTGTTTAGCACATTTGGATACATTAAGATCATCATCACCTTTCTAAGAAAATCATTTCACATATATGCAAGTTAAAACAAGTAACACATTTAAATGAACTATTAGGAGTTAGAATTGTAATATAGACATCTTTCATTAATTATATAAGCTCAATAATTATTTTTTCTATAAATTAAATATACTGGTCATCCCAAAAAAATCAACTTTTCACTATCTTTTGTTATATACATTTATCTCTAACTTGTATTTATCAATCTGCACATTTACAAATTATCATACAAGTGTTAACCAACCGTAACTAATATAATGAATCCTAAATATAAAGTCATGAGAATCTTAGAATAAATTTCTCATTGTATTCGTCAATAAGGCATGTAAAGGTGAAATTTGTATCTTTATGTTACACTTCTTAGGCACAAAATAACATCATTAATTTTTCTACAAAAAAGTTGTCAATTGTGACAACAAAAAACATAATTTTTATCGTAGTTGTAAAAATTAACAATTCAACATTCTTTTAAGGATAAAGGCTTTGTAAAACTTTTTAAGGTTAAAAATATGAATAAAAGTAAGAAAATTTGGTCTAACTGAGAAAATTGTATTAGTACATGATTAAGAGCTTATAGGTAAGTTGAGTAACTTAAACTTTTTCTTGTTAATTCATGAGAATGATCCAAATCAACAAAACTACAAACAATACCAAGAATTCAATAGCCTTTGAACCTTTAATTTAAAGATTTGTAGTTCACTCCATGTAATTGATATGAATGGCAAAAAAAATTGTTATAAAAATTAAAATAGTTAATATAATGCTTATAAAGAAAAGATTAACAATTATGTCTACAATATTTTTTAACTTATCACTACTAGAAAATTATTAAATAAAAACTAATTTTAGATAAAAAAAATATAATTAGTTGTTATAGTGACTAAATTAGAGATCATTGTTATTATTGCATTAATGCTTAGGCCGTTAGTATTCCTATTTTATAGCTTAGTATTTGTAATTTATATATATTATTGAAGTAAATCAAAATGAATGAGATCAGTTCAACAGATTTGCAATTAGGTTCAATCAGTTGCTACAACTTTTTGCCTCCTGTTATTTTCTTCAATTAGTTCTTACAGTTTCTATTATTGATAAATAGTTTCTAAATTGGTATATAATTTACTACCAATGTTTTAACTACCAATTATTTAGATTCTAAATTTGGTAGCAAAAACCTTGTTAACTAATTAGATACCAATTAAATTTAAATGTTTTTTTCCATCCTCACACCCTAACACCAACCATCTATTATAGGACTTTAAATAAAAATGAGGAACCATAACTCATAATGCAACCCAGTTATTGATAAATACTCAAAGATTGAGATTGATAGTATACAATTTTAAAACCAAGAAACTAAAAGAGAGTTATTAAAGTGTTTTAGGAAAGATGTTTTTCATTAGTCTTGCCCCAATAGTCTTACATCCATTAGAAATCAATATTAATGACAATTTAAATACATCTTCCTCCCTTAACCATCTAAAGTGTCTTTTAAGGATAAAATTATGACGAAATTTCAAATTTTAAAATGAACAATACCTCAAATTTAATGATTGAATCTAATGTCATTTCAATAAATCTCGTATTAGAACAAGTTTTTTCAAAGATCAAAACTCTATCCAATATTGGAAACAAATTCAAAGCACTAGACATTATTATCTATTAAAATTGAAAGAGAAGCCTCAATTTGAAGTAACTCAAACCCAAGAGAGAAACAAAAAGAACTTAAGCATTAAAGAATAATGCATAGATATTGTGCCCAAGACTTAAATGGGAGAATAACCATATTTTTTTTCTTAATTTTCTTGACTCAAGCCAAAGAGAAAACTAAAAAGATATAACAATGCAAGAGCTTAGATTTAAAGAAGAATGAGTAGATATCATGATTCTAGCTAGAAGGATAGAAGAAACATGATTATTTATTTTATCTTTCTTACTCATCTTGTCATTGTAGGGAAGATAAATGACGGTTGTAAAACTCTATTTTGAAGCTATTTTTTTTCTACATACAAAGTCTTCTTACTTTTTTTTCTTTGGTTGGAGCAGGCAACACAAATAAGGTGAAAGTCTAAAATTCCTTACATCTAATAGGTATAAAAAAAAGTAGAGTTAGTTAACGTTACAAATGTTTTAGTGTAAAGATTGTAAAATGTGGGAATTAATAAGAATTTGAGAGAAAAATGTTATACATATATATATATAATATGTTAACTAATTAGATTGTGAAGGTGTTTACATATCTATGTTTGCGAGAAACAGAGAAGGAATTTGTTTGAATGACAGTGAGAGTGAGTGAGAGTGAGAGTAGAAGAAGGGGGAGAGTTGATGAGTTGAAGAAGAAGCATGTTTTGTGAAAGAGGGCCCTGAAAGTGGAAGAAAAGATTAGAAAAGGAAGGTTTATATGGAGAAAGGTAGAGGGGTTTTTGCAAGCTTAAATGGTGATTGATTGGTGGGTGTTGGTTGATGAAAGCTAGGTTGGGGGGTCACATATAATGTGTATGTTCCTAAAATAATATCCCTTAAGTTGAGTATAAAAGCAAGTAGATGGAAATACAGCTCATAGTTCTTGAGCACTGATAAGACCCCATGTGGAGAGGACTGCCAGTTCACGGACTAACTTATTGTTTTGCAGAGTTTTTAACATAAAACTAAAGCCTCCTTATAGCTGTCTCCTCGTCCCTAACGCTGCCAACAACTTAGATAATCACTCCTTCTTTTCTCTTTATATGTCTATCTCAATGTGTGTGTGTGCGTGTGCTCACGCTCACTTGTAAAAAAAGTCATGCACTGCATAATCATTAAACCCAAGTTCTACAACAACACCATCAGAGTGCCAAACATGTATCATCCAACTATAACTGTGGGAGGAGAATCATCCTCGAAAAGTATTCTTAATATTGTGCTTCTCATTTCTCGTGGGGTTGTGGACAACATAATGGTCTACCATTATTAATAAAATATATGTGTGCCATGTTATGCTATGTTATGGTCGGTATTACAGATTGTTACTGTCACCAATCACGATTGACAAGGGAATGATACGATGGTGATAGATACAATATTACATATATACATAACTCATGAAAACAGAATTTAATTTTGTTTTCTCATCATTTTCCATTGCCCTTAATCTACAACTCAACTCTATCCTTTTCTTTGCTTCCTATCAAACCTCAACTGTTACCGTTCCTATTCGTTTTGGTTGATTTGCCGATAGTTTTTGACTTGCGGATTGAGCCACAGGAACATGGGATCATGTGGGATATGTTTGGTCCCAACATAAAAGGAAAACGGTGTGTTAGATTGCTGCAGTTCAAAACCGTAGTACTTTCTTATTACCATAATCAAACATAATACAAAACTGGTAAGGAACAAGAAATTTAAGAGATTCAATTTAAATTTAAAATCATATTTACTTTTCTTATCATGCACAACTTTTGACTCCTCCGGTAACAAACCACACGGAAAGATGCAGATAGTATAAAAACTTTGAGAAACAATCCATGCTTATATACCAAATGACAAATAATGCTTGATTTGATATATTATTATCATCAATCTAAATTTTTCAACTCACTCAGCAAAGGAAAATGTCCTCTCAAGAAGGCTGAATAGTTTAAGAAGAATTTTTTAGATTCATACATAAAAAGTTCAAACATAAAATAAAAAATTACTTATATCAGAAAAAGAGGCACCTTTGCCCTTCCAATCAATTATTTGCACCAGCTCTTTAAAATGTAAAATGAGTCATTGAATTGAATTATGGTGAGAGGGTCCATATCTCCTTTTATTTGAGTTAAAGGGTAATTTAAAAGAGCGTAGTAGAGAGGAATGGTTGTAAAATATTTTCAAAGAGAAAAGAAAAAGAAAGGAAGTTTGGTAAATGTGGTTGAGTTACAGAAAAAGCGAAGCGAAAAATCCAACAAGGGAGAAGAAGAGAAGGAGAAGCATATTAAGAGTAGTAAGGTGGGGAAAAAGGAAAAGTGAGAGGATAGTAAGAGTGAGTATATTAATGCAAAGACAGTGAGGACACACTTGACACTGGTAGTGAGATAGTTAGTATATAGTAACACAAATCCCTTGTCTTTCTTCCTTCTCTTTTTTTGCCAGCAAATTAGAGTTGGCACCTGTCAGATCTCTCTCACTCACACACCCTTTTATTAAAAATAAATTTGTTTACTCTCCTTATATATTTTTGTTGCAATCAACCAACGCCTCTGTTCCAAACAACCATCAAATAACAACCATAATACCTCATCATAAACCATGCCCACCTTCTTCTCTCACCCTCTTCAAATGCAATGATTCCTCTGCTGCCAAAACCAAGAGACTAGGGAGGAAGGCACACATATATAGCACATAGGAAAAAGTTTTTATGGAATTTTGGCCTTCAGAAGAGTAGAAGAAAGAGCTTCAATGAGTGAGACAGCAAGTCTTCATGCACAAACAAGGCCCATTTCTTCTCTGGAAGCCATGGCCCATCACCACCCGCATTATCGGTCACCCTTCGGAGACACAACCTTCACCAAACTGTTCGTGGGAGGACTGGCCTGGGAGACTCCCACCGAAGAAATGCGCAAATATTTCCAGCAGTTCGGCGACATTCTTGAAGCTGTCATAATCACTGACAAGAACACCGGAAAATCCAAAGGCTACGGATTCGTATGTGCTCACTTTCTCTTCATCTCTACGCTTCACATACCTTCAACGCCACCAAGTTAATATTTATTTCATCTTTATATATCTACAAGTAACAAAAACTGTATATGAATCAAACAACAGGTAACATTCTGCGACCAAGAATCAGCAAGGAGAGCATGTGCTGATCCAAATCCAATAATAGATGGCAGAAGAGCAAATTGTAATATTGCTTCTCTGGGAAGGACTCGACCTTCACCACCTCGAGGTTATAATTTACATCCTTTGATATATTAGTATCTCTCTTAACGTATAACTCAATTATTTAGTACATAGTTTTCTTTTGGAATGCATCATTTGATACATGTGTGTCTTTTGATATGTGAACATCCAAGTACTTTTTTTTATCAATATATGTTCAACACTTTTAATAAAAGAAATTGCAGGGAGGAATATAGTTCAAGGTGGAGGAGGAACAGCACAGAGTGTTCCGGGAGCGGGACCGCCGCCGTCGCTGCCGCCAGCACCTGCTGTTCTGTATCCACCATATGGGTGAGTTGAGTTAGCTTTGTTCATTCAGTGGAGACACTAATAAATCATAATTTGATAGCACATTCATAGTCAAAAGGAACTGGTCCATGATGTTAATGGTGAAGTGCATGTGGACGCACTACATCTTACTGTCTGCATATGTTGCTCACTGCTCCTCACCAGTTATAGTAGGCATCAGTGTCAGCCTAAAAATCATATCGTAGATAAAGTACAAATGGCAAAAGGTTGCTCTGCCATCCACATCCACATCCACATAACGTTAATTATTTCTCCTTCTATTTTCCATAATCTCATCTCACTTCCTTAATGCTTAATCAACTGCATTTTCTTACCTCATTAATCATATGCTTTTATTATTTTTGGCCTCATCTTTCTGTAGTAAATCTGTGTATGTATAG
>Ga0123341_1003729_pt1 | contig 13171 bp, 8 predicted proteins | sample Turbeapinknodule_FD_89959 | JGI IMG/M metagenome (GOLD analysis project Ga0123341, IMG submission 89959) | Root nodule microbial communities of legume samples collected from Mexico - Turtle bean Mexico pink nodule | ecosystem: Host-associated > Plants > Roots > Nodule | place: Mexico: Nepantla... | reverse complement strand
GGATAATTTAAAAAAAAAAAAAATTATTTCTGAAAAAGAAATCTCATTATTAAATATGTACCTTTTTATTTAATAATTTAATAATTTAATATTTATATTATCATTATGATTTCATTTAAGCACACCTAATGATTGTGATTAACAGCGAGGTCTTCCTAATCTGCAAAGAGAGTCAAGAAAAGTGGGAAAAATCCAAAATAAATAAACAATGAAAATGAAAAGGAGACAGGAAAGAAAAGAGTGGAAAAATGAGAGCTGTGGTCACATGGGCTTGTCTTTCTCTCTAACACTTCCCTTCTTCTTCCTCCTCTTCTCCCCCTCTCCTTTTTAGATTCTTCCTCTTTTCTCTCTACCCTTTGCCATGGCTGAGGATAAGGTATTTTTCCAGCTCAAAAAAATTATCTTTATGGCTTTCTTTTTATGCTGATTGTATGGTTGGTCAGAAAGCGTAGTGACCCAGAAATGGGAGAGTTGAAAATGTCTCTTGGGATTTCGTTGCTGATTAGTGGATGAAGCTGAAATCATGTGGGATGCATAACTTGTTTTTGTATTTATTTTATTTTGTTGATTCTTTTTCAGTTGGAAAAGGGGATGTTAGGGTTTGTTATTGGGGGATGAAAATTCTTTTTTTCTTGCTGAAAGTTTTGTCCTTTGAGCTTTAAGGCTGAAGACCCATTTTTTACTATTTTTGGTGTTGATCTATGGTTTTCTGTGAAGTTATCATTTTTTTGTAGAGAGAGGTTCTGAACTGGGTTTTGTACCGAGTTGGAGATTTGTTTGTTGCCAAACCCTGTATCGTACTCTGATCTTGTATCTTGTAATCTTATGTCGATATTGCACACTCAACGAATCGGGGTTTTCTTGTTTGTCACGAACTTATGATCGTTTCCTTTGCTAGTTGTTCACTACATTTTTGTATTTATTTCTGATTCTGTTAAAAATTATTTTTATCCAGTTTTCTGTTATCTGCATCTAGCGGTTACTTTATTTTGATTTATTTTAGTTACATTACTCTTTATGTTCCCTTCAGTTCGTACTTTCAACGATTTCAATTTCAGTTTGTACTCTGAACATAGTGCTGTTATAGTTCTTGGTTCCATGTCTGTAATTTTTTTAGCAGAATATTTCACTGAATTTTCCGTAATATCATACTGAAGTTGCTCGCCCGGTGTTTTTTTTCCAACGTTATATCATCAACTTAATTTTTTGAGTTAATAGATGTGATGTTTTAATTGGGTATGTTGTTTATCATCATAGTCTCCATCTAGTGTTTTTTATGTCTGCCAGTTGGTTAAATGCATTCTTCCAACTTTTACATGCTGTTTATCATCAGAGTCTCCACCTAGTTTTTTTAATATGTCCGCCTATTGGTAAAGTGTATTCTTCCAACTTTTAGCTTCCTTCTGAAACCGTTAGCAATGATTTTAAAATATTTTGTGAAGAAGGTTAGGATTCTAATATTTTATATACTTTTACAATTTTACAGGAGATGTCCTCCTCTGTCATCAATGGCAATGATTCCCTCACTGGTCACATTATATCTACAACTATTGGAGGCAAAAACGGGGAGCCCAAACAGGTATTATCTTTGTAAATTCTGTTCTGCTGATAGTATTACATTTGGTTTATTTGCTGGGTTGTTAAAAATGCCATGTGACATTTATCCTGGACTGCAAATTTAATGTCTTCTACAATCATTATTGTAGACTATTAGTTACAAGGCCGAACGAGTTGTAGGAACTGGCTCATTTGGAATTGTTTTCCAGGTATGCTAATAGTGTAATATTTGGTTCATTAGTCGGAATATCTTCGTCACATGCTGATAGATTTTTTTCTTCTCATAGGCAAAATGCTTGGAAACTGGGGAGGCAGTGGCAATTAAAAAGGTTTTACAGGACAGAAGATACAAGAACCGTGAACTACAGTTAATGCGTGTTTTGGATCATCCAAATGTGATCTCACTGAAGCATTGTTTCTTTTCAACTACAAGTACAGACGAACTTTTTCTAAATTTGGTGATGGAATATGTTCCAGAGTCCATGTATAGAGTCTTAAAGCACTATAGCAATGCTAATCAAAGAATGCCAATCATCTATGTGAAACTTTACATGTACCAGGTATGCCTCATACTTTCTGGTGATTTATAAATATCTCTGATTTTTTAAAAGATGCCTGATAAAAGTTTGTGGCATGCTTGCAGATTTTTAGGGGATTGGCTTATATCCACACTGTTCCCAAAGTTTGCCACAGAGACTTGAAGCCTCAAAATATTCTGGTTTGTTCACATGTTTCTGAATATGTATATACTGTGAGAGAACCTTTTATATGAGTGTGAGATAAGTAAATATTGAATATTGCATCTTATTAAGAATGGTCAAGATTTAAACACAAGTAATTTGAGTTTTTAAATCATGCGATTTTAATAAACTTCTAATTAACAATCCATATAGGATTATATGACTCATTCATTCTTATAAATTAAAATTAGTCAATATTTCTGGCTTTGATGTGTTTGTTTGAACATTCCAGGTGGATCCTCTTACACACCAAGTGAAGCTATGTGATTTTGGAAGTGCCAAAGTTCTAGTAGGTCTTATTTTGCTTTGGTATGCTTAGTTTTTTGTCAGTCTTTTTCCACACACCATTATCTTTTATACTGGCTAAGTAATAACTTAGAATGTCAACCAATATCCTACCAATGGCCAAAAATTGTACTTTAGATGAAACGGGTCCAATCTTTTCATTGTTTTGATTCCAGTCTCTTGTGTTGATGTCTTGCTATGCTGAACACCAAGCTGTGGAGCTCCTTTTTTACTTTTTGTGCGACGCAACATATTCTTTTTTATTTTTATTTTTTTTGGAGGTTTTTATCATGTTTTGTATTCATTCAACTTCTGTTTTAGTGAGAGTGGGGGACTACTCATCTTACAATATCCAAGACTGTTCTTTTCTCTAATAATTGATTTTTCCAATGAAGTGTTTCTTGTTCTAACCTTCTCTTTTGTCTCACCAGGTAAAAGGTGAAGCTAATATATCATACATATGTTCACGATTCTATCGTGCCCCAGAACTTATATTTGGTGCCACGGAGTATACAGCTTCAATTGATATTTGGTCAGCTGGCTGTGTCCTTGCTGAACTTCTTCTGGGCCAGGTTTGTCTCATCCATAATTAATTGTTATTACTAGAATAATACTATTGTATGAATTTTGAATTACCACTAAATGAAGTACACATATCTGTTATCTGAAACAATTTAAACTTTTGTAGCCATTATTCCCAGGAGAAAATGCAGTAGACCAGCTTGTACATATTATAAAGGTACAATCGGTGTCAACATGTATTTTATGTTCCTTAGTCATGCCTTCCTTATTACAAGTCATCTTTAAAAAAATGTTTTGTAGGTGCTTGGCACACCAACTCGAGAGGAAGTACGCTGTATGAATCCCAACTACAATGACTTTAGGTTTCCACAGATAAAAGCACACCCATGGCACAAGGTCTGTAATTTTATCTCCTTTCAGACAATTGTTTATTTTTGGATGATTAAAATGTATTTAGTATAAAAATGGCTTAGACATTCTAACACATCAAAATTGTGTGTGTAGATATTCCACAAAAAGATGCCTCCAGAAGCTATTGATCTTGCATCTCGGCTTTTGCAATACTCCCCAAGTCTCCGGTGTACTGCGGTTAGTGTGATTGCCTTTCTCTCCCCTCTTTTTATATTCTAATTAATTTCGTAATAATGATTTTCTTTTCTTTAGAAAAACTAGAACATCAATTTAAGAAAAAGCTAATTTTGTTGTGTAGCTTGAAGCATGCGTACATCCTTTCTTTGATGAACTTCGAGAACCCAATGCTCGCCTGCCAAATGGCCGTCCATTTCCTCCTTTATTTAACTTCAAACATGAAGTAAGTCCTTAAAATATCCTTCTTGGTCTTACATGTGCTCTGGGAGCAAGTTTTTTGTAGAGACATATTGATAATTTTTCAACCTACAAAGGTGCATACATCCATGGATCCATTTTCTTAGCTTGATATATGCCTGGTTGTTTTTGAAGTGTCTATCTTTGTGTGTTTTTCTATTAGAGTAGTACACAAAGCAATGCATTCAGAAATGTATATAAAATGTTCCTCTGATTAACATCCAAGCTAAACATCCTAATGTAATCCTTCCTGTTTACAGTTAACCGGAGCATCTGCAGAGCTTGTTAACAAGTTGATACCTGACCATGTGAAGCGGCAAATAGGGATACAATTTGTTCATCCAACAGGATCATGATGATAAGCTAGCAGGGGCATAGTGTATACTAGTTGATAAGTTAAACGAAAGTGGCACCGTTATTTTTGTCTAAATTACCATCTTTTTTGTCTGGCCAGTGTAGTCTCAAGCTGAACCTGGACTGAGACTTGGGGTGCGGGATGACTGCACTTGATCTATCAGCATATGTATACACCTTTTGATTCTCTGTTGCCACTGTTGGATTATTTCCCGAGGCAAATAGCCTTGTTTATTGTAAACGTCTACATGTGATGTAGCAGTAGTAGTAGTAGTATACTTGGCCTGAAATGGTCAGAACTTAGAATGTTTATGCTAGGGGAAAACTAAAGCCTTGGCTGGAAGAAGGGAACGAAGGTACACATGGGTTATGGGGTTGTTGGGTCTGCTTTAGTTTCCTCTTTGTAATGTAATGTGCCTTTTATAATGTTGTTGACCAGTCTCTTTCCTTGTGAAATGTAATGTTGCTATCTGTCTGTTTTCTTTAATGCTGCTTTCTAATAATGTTCCACATTTGATATTTGATAATAGTTGTCATATTTTTTTTTATCTTGTTATCATATAATTTATTTTTAAATTTTTTCTAGATTTTGCGCTTCGATTTGAACTCGACCAATGTAATCTACGTAGTTGCTGCAAATCCATATATGATTTTATTCCTGTTTTAGAGAAAATATTTTTTAATACTGTAAAGTAGTTTTATACTGTTACTAATTATATGATAATGTACAGGATAAATTGTAATATGCTGTTGGTATTTTAATTCCCCTTTTAAAGTTGACCAAAACAACTAGCAAGCAGAGTTGTTGCAGTTCTTGGGATTGGACGTAACACCAAGCATATTTGTACATAATTATGTTAAACTAACGTAAATGATACATCACGTATACTTTTATACACTTTTTGATATTCATTCAATCGAAGAATGAATTGTTCTTTGGCTAATTTCGAGTGAAATGTAATTCATAAAAATGTTTTAAACTATACTGGTTATAATTAAAATATACTAAATTGGGTTTTCACTGGAACAATAAACTAGATCTTAAGTAAATCAATTATGACTTTTTAATTATTCATCTCATGTGAGACTTCTTATCTGACATTCATTTAATATTCTTCATTAAGTGCATGTTTGGATACGCTTTCTATTCACGCTACACATGTTTCAAAGCTTTATTAGGAGAGAAACTAAAATTTATAGAGTCCCTTGAAAGGTTTTAAACTAACCTTAAATTGATTGATTTTAGAATAAAGTGATACCTGACTTGATACCAAAACTGGATCAAGTTGATCTCATATAATAGTGGTTATAAAGAGAGGTTGATCTCATATAATAGTAGTTATAAAGAGAGGTAGCAATAAGTGTTAATAGTTATAAAGAGTTGTATAATAGTAGTTATAAAGAGTTGTATAATAAGTGTTAATAGTGAAAGTAGCAATAGGTTTCCGTCATAGCATGATGCAAAGAATTAAAAGGTATGAGAAGAGGTGATGTGGGCTTTCCACAGTCAAACCATTTGTAGAAGAGTTCCTTCCTTGAGCTCCGAGACATGCAATTTCTAAATAGTCGAAATATAGCGAAATACTAAAATACAACCAAACCATCAAATTTCGCGCCTCCAGACTCCACTAACAAGCTCGTTCACACTCCCCTTAATCATCAACACTAACCATTACTTCCATCTTCACCATTCATTCATCATCACAATCCTAAACAAAATAAGATCCAACGGTTTTAACCAACTATACAGTCAACGCATGCTGTCAGAACATGAAGTTCACGTGATTGTCTGCACAGGATCATAGCCTCGAAGCTAAACACTGTAGTCGTACCTCACAGACAATGCGACAATCACTGTCATAGTCCCAAATCTCGAGTTGTCTTTCCTGCCCTCACCATCTTCATTCATTTCAATTCGTTTTTTTCCTCTTTATTTTATCTTTTTTTTTAAATTATCTGTTCTTTTCACTTTCGTTTCTCACGACGCACCAAGCTCGGAGAGACTTTCCAAAAGGGTTTGCTTGTTTTTATGCTTTTTTCTTTTGTGGAAGCTTAGAAGCGAAGATCCCAGTAGAAAAGTTGGAAACTTCGTTACTCCCCACTGCTTGAATTTGTTGTTGTTTCATGGAAGATGCCAATGTGGGTGCTTGGCTCATTTCCCTCTTTCTGTGTTACTGGGTGCTTCTTGTTGAGGGCACTGATAGCCTTCTCTCTCCAAAGGGTGTCAACTATGAAGGTTTAGCATTTCTTCCTTTTCCTTGTTTCTCATATTCTAACTTCGTTTCAGTGAGTGATAGTTTTGTTTGGTTGTTATTAGTGGCTGCTTTGATGTCCTTGAAGAGTAAGATGTATGGTGAGTTTCATGTTATGGATGGTTGGGATATTAATTCGGTTGACCCTTGCACTTGGTACATGGTTGGTTGCTCTGCCGAGGGCTATGTCGTTTCCCTGTAAGTCTTTTTATCTTGCTTCCTTTCTTTTGGTTGTGACTAATGCAACGAAATATACATCTTTGAGTCTCGGGAAGAGAGACCACCAATTCTTATTTTTGAAGGGTTACTTGTGGCATTCTTTCTCAAGCTAAGAGGATATTGATAATTGGTGATAATTTGATGGTGTTGGCAGGGAAATGGCCAGTGCGGGTTTATCCGGAACTATTTCCTCAGGAATTGGAAATTTGAGCCACCTCCATACATTGTGAGTTGCAACTTGAATGGCCGGTACCTGTTTATTCGAATGTGCACTCTTGTTGGGTTGACTTAGCTTTTAATGATATTTGATGTGTATTTTGGAATATAGGATGGAATATGTGTTATTGGAGTGCTCCCTTTTATAACTTTGGGTCAATTCATTTCCTATTTTTGGAAACGGAGGTTAAGATTTTTAACTTCAAAATGCATTACTTTTAGGCTGCTATTGCACTGACCTTGTAGGCTGGTAGCTAGTGGTATAATAGTGGTTCTTGGTTAGATGGCAATTTAGGTTAAGCTGTGAGAATCAATGTGCTGGGTGGGACTGGTCCAAATATTTATTGGGAGAGTTAGACTGTGAGTTATAAAACAAAGACAAAAAGATAGTGTGTAAAACACTTTGTTTAGTTTGTCTCTTGTAAACAACTTAGCATGCTAATTTTCTCATTGTGATTGTCTTTTTAATACCTTCATTTCTATTTGATACCGTATAATGCAAGGAGGAAATAAAACATTTATCAAAAACTAAAATAGACATTCATTTATATTATCCAGTTTTTCTTATCACTTTTTTTTTCATTGTATTATCTTAGGTTATTGCAGAACAATAAGTTATCTGGTCCTATTCCAACTGAGATAGGAAAGCTGTTAGAGCTTCAAACCCTTGACCTTTCTGGTAACCAGCTTGATGGGGAAATTCCTAATTCTTTGGGCTTTTTGACTCATCTTAGTTACTTGTGAGTGTGGTCTGACAAATAGATTTATCGTTTATGATATTCTTGTTTCTTATTTGGCTTATTCAATAGCCTTTCTCTAATTGATTACTTCCTAATTTATTATTGCAAAGTATTTCAGGCGGCTCAGCAAAAATAAACTATCTGGACAGATCCCTCAGCTAGTTGCTAATCTCACTGAACTTTCATTCTTGTATGCACTATCACAGTTTTGTTATATTTTTTAATCTTAAATCCTTAAAAGTTAAAATGTTCATTTCATTACTGTCCTTATCTTGTAGGGACTTGTCATTCAATAATCTCAGCGGTCCCACTCCAAAAATTTTAGCGAAAGGTTATAGGTCAGTTTTCTAATGGTGTATGATTTTCCCCTGTATTTGCCTCGTGAATTCTGTTATTCTTAAGGAAACAATTAAAAAATGCTTGTACTCGCTGCATGTTCAGTGGTTCCTTACAAAATTGTGCAATGGTTTAGTCAACCAATACATCAAACATTACTTAACCAAGTCCCTTTTGAGGAGTATTTAATCAATTTATTGTTAGGGAAAGAGAATCTTTGCTTAATTGAATAAAAAAAAACCTGGGATAATAATTGTGGTAATTTGCGCTGTAAGCATAATGTCAGATGGATTAAATTTTGTGTTCAGCATATGATGTTTTGTTTTTAAATTTTAATGGAAACTGGGGTACTACATCAATTTCTTGGAACCCCACAGCTGTTAACTGTGTAAATCAAATCTAACAATTTCAAGTTACTTATGATAATGCGAAGTAGGAAACTAATGCCATAGCTCTGGACTGTTGAGGATTATGGTTATTGCCATGTTAAAAATAAGTATTGTTTAGCTTATTTTTGTTCTTCTCAATATTTAACCTTTTGTTGCACACATCAATCTTGTTTCTTGCATTACTTGACACTTTACTTCTTTGGTTGCAGTATTTCAGGAAACAGCTTCCTCTGCACCTCTCCCTCTCAGATTTGTATGGGCTTCTCAAAACCAGTTAATGGTAGTGTTCATTTAATTTGTATATATTAAGAGCCTAGTAATCAGTAAATCGAAGTACATATAAGAGATGATTCAACTGCAGATACAGGGTCATCTCAGTCGACTGGTGGTCATCACCATAGGGTGCTTGCTGTTGTTATTGGCTTTAGTTGCACATTTATAATTTCAGTGGTGCTTCTTGTCTTTTGGTTGCATTGGTACAGATCAAACATTCTGTACACATCTTATGGTACTTCCTGATATGAACTTCCTACTTTTTTTCTTCACTCTGTAATACATTCTAACAATATGAACATATTGCTCACTGGTTTTTTCCTCACTCTTGAACATGAACATTTGACATTTGAAGTGGAGCAAGATTGTGAATTTGATATTGGACATCTGAAGAGGTTCTCCTTCCGTGAATTGCAAATTGCTACTGGAAATTTCAATTCAAAAAATATCCTAGGGCAAGGTGGTTTTGGTGTTGTCTACAAAGGATGCCTTGCAAATAAAATGTTAGTGGCAGTAAAGAGGTTGAAAGATCCCAACTATACTGGAGAAGTGCAGTTTCAAACAGAAGTTGAGATGATTGGCTTGGCCGTGCATCGAAACCTCTTGCGTCTTTATGGATTCTGTTTGACACCGGATGAGAGGTTACTTGTTTATCCTTACATGCCCAATGGCAGTGTTGCTGATCGCTTGAGAGGTTTGTTTGATATTATTCATTTCTGCACTTAAGGGTGTGTAAAGTAATGTAACTGATATATACAAGCCTCTTACAGTGAAAATTAGAAGATTCAAATCAATGACATGTAGTGATTCCGTCATTCAGGATGTTTAGGAACTAGTGTTTTTCTGTATTTGACCATTCAGTCTATCATTTTCAAATAGCAGCGACTGATCTGTAATAATTAGTAAAATGTTTACTCTGTGATAACACCATAATTCATGCAGCTTATTCCTTTAATATATTATTTCCTACATTACATTCCAATGGCACTTGATTTCAATGCACCTCTCTTCTTCCTTGTTCTCAAACAGAGACTTGCCGCGAAAAGCCATCATTGGACTGGAACAGGCGAATGCGCGTTGCTCTTGGGGCAGCACGTGGGCTTCTATACCTGCATGAACAATGCAATCCAAAAATAATCCATAGGGATGTTAAGGCTGCAAACATTTTGCTAGATGAAAGTTTTGAAGCTGTGGTGGGGGATTTTGGTCTTGCTAAGCTCTTAGATCAAAGGGATTCACACGTAACTACTGCAGTCCGAGGTACAGTAGGTCACATTGCTCCAGAGTATCTCTCAACTGGACAGTCTTCTGAGAAAACAGATGTTTTTGGATTTGGCATATTACTTTTGGAGATCATAACAGGACACAAGGCACTTGATGCTGGAAATGCTCAGGTCCAAAAGGGAATGATTCTTGATTGGGTGAGTAGTTTCTTTAAATTATTTGTAATCTCACCTTTTTTACATCATATCATAAGATTGCATTAAGCCTAGCTTGCTAACAATATTGCTTCACACCTTTATATGCCTTGAAATACTGAAGCATTCTTTGTGTCTTGCTCAAAGTCTAGCCTCATTGACCATAAATTTTGAGAAAGCTACCAAATTCCTGCAGGTTAGAACCTTATCTGAGGAGAAGCGGCTGGAAGTGTTAGTGGATAGGGATCTGAGGGGATGTTTTGATCCAGTAGAGTTAGAGAAAGCAGTGGATTTGTCTCTGCAGTGTACTCAGTCACTTCCCACTTTGAGGCCGAAGATGTCAGAAGTTCTGAAGATTCTAGAAGGTCTGGTAGGTCAGTTAGTGCGGGCAGAGGAGTCACAAGGGGGAACTAACCTATATGGTGAAAGGACTTGCAGTTTCTCACAAAATTATAGTGATGTTCATGAAGAACCTTCCTTTATTATTGAAGCCATTGAGCTTTCTGGACCTCGGTGACACCAGATCTTGTCCTTTCATGTACATCACTTTTTGCATTTTATCAATACGGATAACACCTAGGAATATATTTATTCATATGTTTCTTCAAAGTTCAATTTAGTTCTAAATTATTATATATATTCCACACAATATTTAGGCATCTTTTTATGTACAGCCTATAATTGTGTCCTTCTCTTATAACTGGTGGATCTTAATTTATGAATCTAACTTTTTGCCGTAAAGTTGTAAATAAAAATTCTTGAAAAAGGAATTGAGGGAAGAGAGTAGAAAGCTAGTAGAGTGGTCCAAATCTGATAGCCTGTACTCTTTCAAAAGGTGAACTATCGTTGTTCCTTTCCCTTTGACTCAGAACTCTTTCAGGGCCTACTACAAATACTAGGTCAATACAAAAACAATAAGTCACTTACGTTACGTCTCCACTACACAACATTTTTTTAATTACTATATTGCAAGTTCAATCATTTCAATGAAAACTTGTTTATAATAAGTCCTAAGCTAAAACAAATAGACAATTAAATAATAAGATGGATAAGATTTGAGATGATGATATATTTTGTGCAGTAAGATATAAAATTGGATTGTGTTATATGATTAATGCAGAATGGAGTGATAGAGTGAAGTTGAAGTGAGATGAAATGAGATTGTATTGGCTGTGCCCAGCCATTGGTTTTATGCCATGCCAATTGTTTTAGACGTCACTTGCAGCTGGAAACGTGTATACCCTACGGATTCAATTTCTTAATTACCTGTTCAAATTCAATTATTAGATAAAATAAATAAACTCTATTTTTTTATTAAGCTTAATTATTTAAACAAGCTCACCCAATATATTATACTAATAAATATTGAATTCTTATAAATACTAATTTATATTTTAATATATTAAATGTGTTTCTAAAAAATGTTTATTTATATTTCTTATTACCAAAATAGTATTAAAATAACTTTCAGATGTTGTATTCATGAAATAAAATAGAAATAGAATATTCTCATAAAGGAAATGAATTAAATTATAAATAATTTTTATATTGTTTTAAGACTTAACTTTTAAATATTAATTTATTTTATAAACAATGTTTAATAATTAAAGCCTCTGGTTTGTACACAATTTGGTACACTCAACTGGGCCCCAATCATTTTTGGCGCTTCAATTTTCTATGCAAGCAACTGGCCAACTGTCATATATACCTATCTAGACTTTCACTTTAGTCAAAATATTTAATTTTTGCAATATAATAAATCAAAGTTCTATTTTTTTTTTTTTGGAAAGGTATGTTTGTTGTTAATGTTGACAAAGTTTCAAATACAATTTATTTTCAAGATATCGCATGTACTTTAAGAGTATATAATTTAAATGATACAAACTACGTATTTTCCTTTATCAGAATATTCATGTCACCGTATATAAAGATATCCAATTCTCACATTTACATTTAGTAAAAGTTATATATATCTAAAGCATTGTAGATACTTTATAAGCATTTGCCAAATATTTAAGTTTTGTTTCACCTAATCCATTTATTTTTAATTACTCAACCATTTTAATAGTTAATTATATTATCACATACAGTCAAATGCTAACACAAATTCAAAAATATCTTATACATTTTCTATCATTTTCATCTTTTGAATTTTAACTTTTCTTTTCTTTTTCCTTTGGAAGGCATAAAGAGGTTAAAGGAGCAAAATACTGACTCATCTTCTCTACGTCTTTTGGTTCATCCAAAAGTATACATAAACTGTACAATGTATTCAATACTTTATATAAACTGTACAATGTATTCAATACTTTATATGCAGAAGTGATTCCTTCCATACAGTATACGACTTAGCATTTCTAGTTTTGCCAATTTAATTGTTTGAGTATTTTATTTTATTTTATAAAGCATAGATAATTGTAAGTTGCATTTTATAACTATACTAGTCGTAAATATATATACCATTGTATTCTAAGAGATTCTTTACATATATAACATAAGAAAAATTAAAAGATAATTATTTTTTTCTAATTTCGTTTGACCTCAAGAATATTATTAGTTAGCTTCACAAAACACAGGAACTAATTTTCAAGATGATATATTATACATATATATAACATCTAAACAACAGTTTTTTTATAAGAGAATTAACACACATTTTTACTTTAAATAACACAACAAATTAAATCTAAATCGTTATTCAATATTACAAGACTTTTGTATCTCAATAACTTAAGAGTGATTTGTAACATTTAATATTAGTAAGACTCAACTATGCAGGATATTAACTCGCAAATCTTACACCGTTAAATCCATCCAAACACATTTTTTTACAAATAAGTTAAAATAAAATAAGTCAACTTTAATCAATATAGTATATATATAATCATAAATCTTCAATATTTATGACAACATTTTAAAAACAAATGTTCGTATAATAAAAGTCAGACCGTTTTATAGACAACGGACAACGGTTTAGAGTTTTCAATATTCAAATTGGTGTGAAATTAATAACTTGATTAATATTTCACACCAATTTGAATATTG
>Ga0123341_1003728_pt1 | contig 13173 bp, 11 predicted proteins | sample Turbeapinknodule_FD_89959 | JGI IMG/M metagenome (GOLD analysis project Ga0123341, IMG submission 89959) | Root nodule microbial communities of legume samples collected from Mexico - Turtle bean Mexico pink nodule | ecosystem: Host-associated > Plants > Roots > Nodule | place: Mexico: Nepantla... | reverse complement strand
ATTACATACATATATATTGCTTTAAATTTTAGTTATATAATTTTATTCATTTATTTAACTAAACAGGTTATATACTTTTCCACCGCAAAACATTAAAAGATTCAATGATAATGAAGCAGAACCAAATAACACACAAGTCAGTAACATTGAATTTGGTTAGTACACTTTTATTATCAAACTTTTATTTATGGTATTTTACTAATTTACTTTAAATCCTCTTTCAATTTTCCTAACTCTTGTAATGTAAACTTTGTTCAATAATAAAATTTGAAAACATTTTACATTATGATAAGTACAACATTTTACATGATGATAAGTACATGATCAGGTTTCTTAATCTCTTTGTAATTTATGTTATACAAAACAATATTTTTTAATTAATATTATATATATCGTTAACTAATCTTATAATACATAAGATGTCAATTTCCAAAAATATTTGAATTTTAATATATTTTTTATTTATTTAACATGTCAAGTTATAATTTTGAGGCACAAAGATTTCAAGGATCAAATGATAATGAAGAAAGACAAAATAATACACATGTTATTGATATTAAACATGGTTAATATATTTTTATCATAATATTTACATTATGGAAGTTCAGTGAAATACTTTTACTTCTCCTTCAATATGTAATTCTATAAATTACTTAATACATTACTTTTTGGAAAAATGATTAAAAATGTAGAAATGAAACATAGATTTCAACAAACACATAACAATGCTCGAAACTTTACAAAAATGGTTGTGATGATCAATATTCAATTGTCTACTTCGACTACATGTGCACATTGTCATGCACGATTGTTTTACCACAAATCACATGATATGTGTTGCTTGGGTAGAAACCTTTTACGTCCACATGTTAATGCTCTGAATGAGTTGCTTCAAATATTTTCTAGTTATTCATCTGAAAGTAGATATTTTAGACAACATATGAGAAGGTACAACCATGTGCTTTCATTCACTTCACTTGGTGTTCACATGGATGAAAATATAGTTGCAATTGGTTGTGGTATATATAGTTTTCGTGCTCAGGGTGCAATATATCACAAAATAGGAAGCTTGTTTCCAAATGAGGGGTACAGGCCATGTTTTTTGCAATTGTACATTTATGACATTGCACATAAATTACAAAATAGGATGTTAGAAACTCCTCAACTTTATCAAACCATTGTTGATAAATTAGAACAAATATTACATCGGTGCAATCCTTGTGTGCATGTACTTAGACAATTTGCTTAAGAATCAAATATTCATGAATGTACTTTACACATTAAAGAGCGTTCAGTCAATCAACCACAATACAATCTTCCAACTACATCTCAAGTAACAACCAATTATTGTTATTGGGCACACATAATCATGACAAGTGGATGAGACATTAAAGTTGTAAGTCATGATGAGAACTTTATAAAAATTAAGGAAACTGTGGGATATTATGACCCTTTACAATATCCACTTTTGTTTTCTTTTGGAACATATGGTTAGGATCTCAACACAAAAATTCATAATGGCCAAAAGATCTCATGCCGAGAATATTATTGCTACATGCTTTAAGAGACTTAACAAAATTATATATATCACTTTCAACAATTTACTTATCAATGTTGGTTCATATAAAATTAATACACATACATGATTACTTTAATGTAGATTCGTCCTAATGATCACTCTACAATATTACAAGCGGGACAACTTTTACAACAATATGTCGTAGACAACTATGTCAAGATTGATCCATGAAGGTTACGATGGATTCAAAATCATCAAAATAATATTTGTTCTGAAGTGTATCAAGGTTTGCAAAATGTTTTGCATGAAGGACAAAATCACACAAGTACATAATGTACGTAACATACTAAATGTATTACATATAAATATATAAAAATTCATATTTATTTTATTCAAGAAAATGTTGGGCAGAGGACAATATTACCATCATCATTTATTGGTAGTCGTTGAGACTTGACACAACATTATGAAGATGGTATGACAATTGCTGCTCGTGATTTCCTTACAATGACATGCAATTCTTTTTGGAGTGAAATTTCATCACAACTTCAAACTTTCCTAACTGCACTAAATCGTCCAAATTTGCTCACAAAAATCTTCCGAGCAAAATTTGAACAATGGAAGCAAAATGTCATTAAAAAAGGAGTCATTGGAAAAAGTTAAGTTACATGTATGTGACTGAAAAATCATGTTTTTTTAATGTTATGTTTGAATTCGGTGACGAACTATTCAAAAAGAAGTGGAAGAATGAAATTATTATTATTATTGTTTTTTAAATTGATTATTTGAGATGATTTATGAAGGTGGAAAAAAGAGGGGATGAGGAGTATTGTCCCTATGTTAAATAAAACATGTAGAAAGACAACTATGAAGAGTACTTTTCCTTATTTATTCTTATATGTTAATTAAAATAAGCATAATGAATTATGGTTGAGAACATAATTAATTATAGATTTTTTTTTCAAACAATTATATACTTTATTTTTAAATTTGATTTATTTTTTTTATATGATACTTGCTTCGTGGTGTCATATGTAACATGGTAAGATTTAAATTTAAATTTTAAATTCAATTTCACATATTAAAAAGAATTAAATAACTTTTACCTTTTTATATTTGTATGACAAGAAAATTCCATCCTCATTTTATATTCGTTATTTATATAAATTTAAATACATTTATTTCAATATTGTTTTCATTACATAAACAAATCACTTCAAAACTATTCATTATTTGAATTCATTTTATGTAAAATATACAACCAAAAGCAAATTAGTAATTCATTTCATAATATAATATTATATTTAATTTTTTTCAATTACATTAATCACCCTATTACAAATTTTCCCTTGCTCTCCTCTCAAATCCATTCACTTTGAGAGTATTTAAAACTATTTATTATTTGAATTCATTATAAGTAAAATATATAACCAAAAGGAAATTAGTTGTTCCTGTTAGGGAGATGGGACATAGAGAACTGTTGAAGGCTTCGTCTTGTTCCTTTCCTCGGGCAGGTTGCTAGGGTTTCGTTGGGATTCTTATTGCCTTCGTGCTACTCCTTCGGCTTTCTGTCTCGGATGAATGTCAAATGGGGGGTACCTGCAGCAGGCACTCCGACGCTCAAGTCAGTAAAGAGGGTGTTCGGCACTCGGGTATGTGTACAGTAATAATGACGTACCTTATTCCTTGTAATGTGTGTTATTTATATTATTTTAATGGGCTTACCTTATTGGACCTGATTACTGGAATGGATCACACTTATGGTTGCATTACCTAATTCTTAATGGTAATTTAACTTCACTGACCTTGATTTGAGCGTTAATGGTTATATGTGTCGGTCGGTCAGGCCGTCCGTGGGAGTCTCAATCATCTCGATCAGGGAGGTCGAGTCTTGGGCAGCTCGATCTCGTCCTATACCAGTACATTAGTAATCAATCAATCTATAATACAAATGAAAGACACTCCCAGGATAAGTTCTAAACAAAATCAAAAAGAAAAAAAATCAAATTTTAACCCAAAATAACAATCTGAAATGCATTCTGGGAGTGCAAGTGGCACACTGTAGAGCTTACACATGTCACAAAACTCTCATTTTAAAAACCATCACCACGTTTCCCTCTCATTTCAAACTCTCATTTACTTTCATTTTTCATTTCTCTCTCTTCGATTTACTCTTACCTTTGTTTTTGTTTTTTCATTTTGTTGCCTTTTTTGGTTTCTCTCTTTCATTTCTTTGATTTTTTCTTCCCTGGGTTTGCTCTATTCTGTCTCTCACATTTCGCCCTCTTTCATTTCATTTGGGATTTCTATACTCTGTGCAGTCACCGGTACTGTAATAGGTTTTCCTTCATATTCATGTTTGGCAAACTGGAATCCATCGTATGTTCAAGCACTGAGGTAAAATATTTTCCTTCTTTTGTTTCATTATAGGTTTTTTGTTGTTTTAATCGTTAATGGAGTAATTTTTTTTTGGTACTTAGGGTTTGGACTTTTTCTCCATTTGAACCGTATTTCAAATTTTTCCTCTCAAAGACATTTCCTTTTTTATGTTAAACTTTACTTTTAAACTTTTTTTCACCTTTTTTCCACATTTTTTTCATTTTAAAGCCAATGTTGAAGTTGTTTTGTTAAAGATGTGTGCTTTTCAAGCTTAATGTTTGTTTTTATACGTTTTTAATGGAGTTACTTTTTTACACTTAATGTTATTTCATTCACAGTTTAGCAGTTTCATTCACAGGGTTACAATGTCTTTTTTAAGACAATATACAAACTGGAATCCATCGTATGTTCAAGCATCAAGGTGAAATATTTTCCTTCTTCTGTCCACATGGTTGTTATCATTATGGTTGTTGTTTTAATCGTTAATGGAGTAATTTTTTTTTTGTGTACTTAGGGTTTGGACTTTTTCTCCATTTGAACTGTATTTTTAATTTTTCCTTTCAAAGACATTTCCTTTTTGTTGTTAAACTTTCTTTTTAAAAAATTTCTGACTCATTTTAATTTTTAGGAATTTAGGGTTTCCACCTTTTTCTCTCTATGTTGTGAAATCTGTGTATTCTTGCAATCTGTGTATTATTTCAGAAATTTCCAAGCAAGGGTTCATTTTTTTTGTTAAACAAAAAGGCTCTTTTGCAATTGTGCAAAACAAACCTACCTAAAATTCTCATTTTTTTTCATAGTAGGGTTTTCAGATCATCCTATGAATTTCTAAAATGTTGTACTTTATGTTTCATCCTTGTGACACATTGCTTGGACCTTGAATTGTTTACTGTGGTTTTTTATACATAGATGTATGTTCAAATGTGTTCTTTATGCAACCTGACAATTATATTTCCTGCAGTTTCATCTTTTTAAAGTCAAACAACAATTTCATTAATCGCAATGCTCAAAGTAGAAACATGTTCTTTTGAATCTGAAAGCAAATTTGTTTGCATGTTTTAAAGTTTCGATTTTTTATATGCTTAATCTCCTCTGTATACAACCTGGCAATTGTTTATAGTTAAATTTGTGATATTTTTTTTATTTCTATTTGTATATTTGGTATGGGTAATGTTTTTTTTTACATTTTTTAGTCATTAGGTTTTGTCATTCATTGAGAATTTTAAAACTCAATCTCTTAAGTTAAAGTCTGTATTCTTGGAATCTGCGAATTATTTCAAAATTTTCAACAGGGGTACTTTTTTTGTTAACCTGAAAGGCTCTTTTGCAATTATGCAAAACAAACCTACGTAAAGTTCCCATTTTTTGCATAGTAGGTTTTTCAGATCATGCTATCAATTTTTAAAATCTTGTACTTTTATTGTTTATATATATACATATATGTGTTGAAATCTCTTCTATATAGAAGCTGACAATTATATTTCCCTGTAGTTTTTCTCTTTCTAAAGTCAACAAACAATTTCATTAATCGCAATGCTTAAAGTAGAAACACGTTCTTTGGAATGGGAAAGAAATTTTGTTTGCACGTTTTTAAGTTTTGATTTTTTTATATGGTTAATATTTGCTTTTATACTCTGTCGAACTGTATATGTTATCTCATTCATTCAAAATTGCAAAACTCATTTTTTGTTATGTTTTATCTTCTTTTTGTATATTTTGTATAAATCAGACATAAATTATTTGTCACCCTTTTTAATTTATGAATTTTTTTGTGTTATGGACATTTTTTAACTAAAGTCATGTTTATGCTTAGGTCACACTATTTGCCATTTGAAAATTGAATTTTTTTTTTTTGTCTGACAATACTCTCATTATGTTTTCTTACTATTCCTAGCCCTTTGAATTTGAAATTGTAAAATAATTTTTTGTTAGTTTGAAAATAATTATGTACCACTTCTTTACTATATATAGATATTGGTATGTTTGTGTTTCACATTGAGCATTTGCATTATACATTTTCCTTTTACTCAAAAGTCACCCTTACAATGTCTATGTTAAGACAAAATACAAATTCTGTCAAAGATGTTAATCCAAAAACTGAAAATTGGATCCTGATAGCAAGGGTTATTCATTTGTGGTTTGCTTCTGACTTCAAGAAAACAAAGTTTCCATTCTCCATGGAAATGGTGATACAAGATAAATATGTAAATTATTTTATCATTTTCTTTCTTATTTTTTTCTACCAAAGTTTAATGTAAATTTTATTAATCATGGTTAATGTTTGTTGTTATCTTTCAGGGTGATAGAATTCATGTTTCTGTTAGAAGAAAACTAATTTATAAATTTCAAAACGATATTTTTAAGGATAAAGTTTATTCCTTCAATTTCTTTAATGTTTCTACTAATTCAGGATCTTATAGAATAACCTGTCACCAGTTCAAAATTAATTTCCAGTTTGGAACTAAGGTAACTTGTGTAGGTAATGATTTGGTTTCATGTGCAATACCTCAGTACACCCCGATGTTTGTATTAAGAGCCCCTGGTTTTGATACTGACTAGTTAGTGGGTAAGTATCCTTATTATGGTTTTAGTTGAACAAATTTCTTTGCATATGTGTTTAAATATTTATGTTTTTACAGTTGTTATTGGAATATTGATCGGTGTGGGCACTGAAAGAAAGCTCAATAGAACAGGGTCATCAACTAAGTTAAATGTCATTTCTATTGAAGCTGATGGGTAAGCTAATATTTTGTCCTATAACCAATCCAAAATGTGTGTTCTTACAATTTTAATTTTAATTTACAACAACTTCCGCATGGAGTGTACTTTATTTGGTAACTATGTTGATGAGCTGAATGCATTTCTGTCATGTGGAGAGTTGCAAAATGTTGTCATCAGTGTGCAGTTTGCTAAAGTAAATATTTTTCAGGGTATGTGAAGTGATGAAACTGTAATTTCATTTTTATTTATTGAATTTAGATGATTTTTGTTATAACACAATGCATTATATTTCAATGCAGACAAGGTTTGTCTACAAAATTGCTTGGACTGTAAGAAAATAATATATAACATATAGTCTAAAGAGACAATCGAACTTAAGAAAATGTTAGTTTAATACATACTTTGTTATTCGATAATTATGACCCTTTCTAACCACAATTTTAACATATGTATTGAAAGTACAAATTCTCCTACTCAGGGACTGAGTCAATTGTGTGATTATGGAAAACAAAATGTTGAGGATGAATTCATCAACTTGAGTCATAAAAACACTATTCAAGACCTGAAAGATTGCAATGAGGTATTAGTATTGTTTTTTAACAGTTTATTGAAATGGATTATGCATAGTTTAAGTTGAAAAGAAAGTAAAACATATTGTAGGTGATGATGATTGGTGGTACACAGCTTGCTTATGTAGTAAAGTTGTTTACCCAGATTCCAAAATGTTTTTTTGTGAGAAGTGTAACAAACATGTTATCAAAGTCCAACCGAGGTCATCTTTGTGTTTGTCACAATTTATTTTTCATTACTTATTGTATTATTATATTAAATATTAATTATTATTATATTAATTATATTCATTAAATTAAATTATAGATACATTTGTGAACCTTTTTTGTATTTTATATTTCAGGTATAAGCTGAAGGTGCGAGTAATTGATGATACAAATTCCACTACTTTTGTTCTATTTGACAAGGATGCCACTACACTGATCAATAAATCTTGCGCAGAATTATTTGAAAGTCATGACAAGGTAAATTTTCCAACCATGCATATGTCTATTCATGCATATAAGAAAAGGTTAGTATATAAATTGATTTTATTTTTTTTAATTTTTAGAACGTTGACTCTGGTGTACTACCTAAAGAATTTGATCTTTTGATAGACAAAGTTGTGTTGTTTAAAGTTGGTTGTGTTAAAGATCAATCTCCTAGGTTTGACCAACCATTCCGCGTCAAAAAAGTGTGTATTGATGATAGTATTATCCAAAGGTTTTCTGATGGTCGTGTTGAAAGTGTGGTATGTTTCCTAATTTCAGTGTAGCCTGACTTACATTTTACTCTGAAATTCCTTATGTATAGTGTTTTAATTTAATTTAATTCTCATGTTGTGAAGGAACTTCATTCTCAGAAGAAAAGACTGTGCAATGTTAAAGATGTTGAACAGGATGATTCCTCATTCCTCTGTACCACTTTCTCATGTAATTTTCATTTAAAGTATTATTTTAAATAATTTAATAATTTAATCTTACTAATATGTCTACTTATTATTGCAAGATTTATTTAATAAATTTTCCAATGAAGTTGTTGAGTTGCAATCTGAAATTATTGACTTAGGGAGTGATAGTCTTTTAACTACTGAAGTGGTTGCTCCACGGCTTACAAGAGATTTTGTTTCACCTGTGCACACACCCGATTGATAATACTTCTTCTATAGTTTTTTTTTTCTATCCGTTGCATTGTAGATTACTTTTTTAAATCTCTTTATATAATATTATTGATGACATATCTTAACATTATGTTTCACGTACGTAATTACATTATAGTTAATTGTTAATTTTGACGTTGTAATATTTTGTTGTTTTTCAATTTTATCTGTTCATTTATATTCATATAATGACCTACTTTTTGTAACTGTATTTCGTACATTGTTTGTTTCATGAAAACTCATAATATTAAAGTATTGTATTTCGTACATTGTTTGTTTCATGAAAGCTCATAATATTAAAGTATGTGAATCACCTTTTAATTACTGGTTAATTCATCAATTTACATAGAATAATATAATATTATTTAACTCATGATTTCTGTTATTTTTTTAAGGTTATTTAAATATTGTTTTGCTTTCAGAAGTCCAATTATTACATGTATGCATGCCAACTAAAATAATATTTGAACATATGTGATTTTTAGTTACTGTTTTTTCCTCAATTTAATTTTTATACCTTATACCTTATATGTCGTAAACATTTTATTTTCTTTATCTCATCTTATTTTTGTTCTTATGAAAAATATTTTAAAAAATATATATATTGATAGTAATACTGAAACTCTAAAGATTGAAACACATATAGGATTGTATTCACATGAGTATATTTAACTCGTTTTTCTTTACCTAGTAATGTGTGCATAAAATAGCAATTAAGGCACCACTTGAATTTTTATTTTTTATTTTTCATCAATTGTGTCCTTATGTATCACTTTACACTCTTATCAATGTTTTCATTTTCTCTTCCTAGATTACTTACGATTACTACGGTAGAAAATAATAATTACAGAACTTAAAAGTATTATATTTTAAATTTAATATTATTTAAGTTTTTAGATATTCATTTCTATTCCTTATTATATATTTCATTATATAATATATATATATATATTTCACAAATTATAATACATTGTTCACTGTTTTAATTTATTATAATATAATACTAATTAATCATATGTGGCATTAATATTATTATTATTTTGTTATAAAAATTAATTGTATTTTTTTATTAATTATTTGTTAATAACTTACTTGAACTGAAAAGACCTTATTGTATAAGGCAATGGAAAATGGAAACGTCATATGATGTAGGAATAATGCATTTTTAATTTATTATTTATTAATTTTTTTAATATTATTATTGGATTTTAATTATGTATTTATTTTTATTATTATTTAATAGTGGAACTGAAAGGAGATGTTGTTTCAGAATAAGCTTATCGTAGGTTCGTGATTGAAAATACATGTTTGCTATAAATAAGTAACATAGGGTTTTTTATTACTCACAATCCTACTCCTTACTTCTTTGTACGTTTTTAAATTACTCTTGCCTATTTCCTTCTTTCTCAACTTTTTTTTTCTCACTATCATGGCTCCCACTCTTGAAGAAATTGTTAAACTTGATACACGAGGTCTCTTTACAACAATTAACATTCGTGACGAGGTATGTATTTTTATTTTTATTTTCTAAGATTCCTATTTTTTCACAGTTTATTCAGTTGTTTGAGTGTTTTTATTGTTTTAAAATGGATAGAATTGGCATGTTGATCGTGCATTCGTCATCGAGTTTGAAAAAGAATTGGGTGAGGAATGGATCCTCAGCAATAGTGCAGGGAACATTCATATAGTATATTATAACAAAGATATACTTTCTCCCTAAATTGTCTATGGATGGTCTAGTTTGAGTGATTTTTATGAGTTTAAAGGCCACCACCCTATATTGTTTCGTTACGTGGGTCATAACTCATTCCTTATAATTGTTGTTTATAACAAAAGTCTTACTATAGGTATAAGGAGAACGAAGATCCGTCTTTGAAATCATTTTTCCATTCCCCTAGTTGAGGGCTAAAGGAACACAAGTTCGCCTTTGGAACCATTTTTTTATCGTCATGATGGTATCAATGTTTTGACCTTTAGTCTATTAAAATAACATCACTAGAGTCAATCACCACATTTGATGTATTGTCTACTTTAGAGTTCAAAGCTACATTAGGATTTTGTGTTTAAAAAACGTCTTGAAAGATTAAGGAAAAAATGTGTATTTAAATTGTCTTTACATCTACGCTTAAACAATATAGGACTATTGTATGTACCATAACTCTTTGCATACACATATACACATGTTTTTTGGAGGACGAGTCACGTACGTAACCTTGTACGTAACTTTGCTTTATGATGTGATTAATCTTTCATTATGATTAAGTTTAGGAACATTTTCTTGTTCTCGTTGGTATGCATATTTTCAGCGTATATTTGTTGTCATTTTAATTTTTGTTAATACTAATTTGGGCTGTAATTAAATATTTTTACTATAATTAGAAATGAATAAACTTTAAATATTTAATTGTAAAAGTTTTCATAACTTTTGGGGTTTTTTTTTCTTGAGTTGATTTTTTGCTGTAAGGAAAATATCTCCAACTTTGTATCTTATAAATCACTCTTAATTCGAAAAATAACAAGACAAATTATCTTGTTAAAGAATCTACGTTTGCATTATAAATCTCAGACCAAGTATTTTTTTAAAAATTTTGGTCAAATAATGAGTTATTGAGCTTTTAATTAGAGCGTAATATGTTTTCGTGGGTCTAATTATGTATTAGTATAAAACATATATTTGTAGTTTAGAAACAACTTTCATATTCAATTTTTATAGTTTTCAAATTTTGAATTAGAAAATTAGTTGCATTTTCTCTCTCTTTTGTATTTTGTTATTTTGTTATTTTGTTCTTCTCTCTTTATGGCCTCTTCTGTTGATTCATAGTTCCAAATATCATGCTTATTATAATTTAGAGTTTCGTTTAATGAGTATTATTAAATTAATTTGGATAATGTTTCGATCTAGTTTGACATCGTTAGACTCTTCTATTGAATGGTATGATTACTCCAATTATTGCTCAATTTTGGATTTAAATTTGAAGTTATGTGATAATTCATTTTGCATGTAAATAAGAATATGTGATACTTTCATTATCTGTTACAAATTTAAACGATAATTTGCGTTTAAACATTACCAAATTTGTATTAATGTCTCTAAGAATCTACATAGATTAACTCTATCACAAAATCTTGGGAAAATTTAGATTAACTCTATCTCTATCAAACATCTCTACTTCAACATGAAACAAGGACAATTGCTTCCGGCACCATATCACTGCACCCAATTCCAGTGAAAAAGATGAAAATGCTCTTAAAAAAATAGGGTAGATACAAAAATAAATTCTGGATCCCCTTTTCTGGAATATGTTTCTGAATTATTTTTTTTTCCAAAACAAATTTTTTGTATTGCAGATTTTCTTATTTGGAATAGGCTTTTGATTTTTTTTCCGAATTTTTATTTCCAGAACACAAAAAGCTCTTCCAAGTCTACTTTTCCAGAATGTATTATTTTTAATTCTGGATTTTCTTATCTGGAATGGGATTTTTATTTTTATTTCTGAAACACAATAATCTCTTCTGGATTTACATTTTCGAAATGTATTATTTTTAATTCTGGATTTTCATTTCCAAAATAAAGGGTATTTTGGAATTTTAAAATTGTGTTGGGTGCAGGTTAAAAAATATTGGGTGTAGGAAGAATTTGTCTGAAACAAGATGTTGTTATGTGTGCTTCAACTCATTTGATATCCCTTTAGGGCTTATGCTACCTTCACCCTATAATTGTTAACTGTACCTCATATTAAGTGAAAAAAAAGGCTAAAATCTTCCTTGGTGCACCACAGAGTATTATCATCGTCATTGTCACCATCCTCTATCTGGACTGTGTTTTATGTTGGTTATTAACTCTGATTTTATTGTTATTAATTTTGATTTTATTACTCTTAAACTATTATACCGTTATTATTGCATTAATGGTCAGTTTAAAGGGTTGTTAGTATTCCTATTTTATAGTTTCCAGTAATTGTAATTTTATTATATATATTATTAAAGTAAATCAAAATGAATAAGATCAGTTCAGCAGCTTTGCAATTTCGTGCAATTACCTTCAATCAGTTTCTACAACCTTTTGCCTTCTCTTATTTCCTTCAATAGTTCCTACAACTGGTATCAAAAGCTAGTATGTTATCATGAACTCTACCCAATTATCAGTCTCGATTCTTGAAGGAAAAAATTACAATTTGTGGTGTGTGCAAATGAGAGTTTTGTTAGATTATCATGAGTTATGGGATGTCATTGAGAGTGGAGTGTCTACATCTATGAAGCCCAGACACAGATATGGGTATGGATACGACACGGACACGCACACGGAAATACGGCTAAATTGAAAATTATAGGAAACGGGACACGGCTATGTATAAATTAAAATGTAGTAATATATTTTGTTATATGAAAAAAATCAAGAAAAACATTTATAAAAATGGTATAAAAAAAAGATGTATTTATGTAAACCATAATATTTAACTTTTACATTTATTCATCTTCATTAAAAAATACAATTTCTAATTCTGGTTCATCAAGAGATAAGCTAGCAATATCGAGAATTCCATTGTCATCCAATGAAAAGTCATCTCCTGCAATATCCTATAATTTAGTTTCCTCTTTGTAATGTGAGGAGTTCCTTGAGAGAAGACGAAGATTACTATGGAGAAATACTAGATCCTCTGCCCTTTTAGGTGTCATCTTATTTCTTTTTAAAGAATGTATAAAGGAGTAGGTACTTCAATTGCTCTCACAACAAGAAGAAGAACATGGTTGTCCAAGTAGTTTAAGAGCTATCTTCTGAAGTGTTGGTGCATGAACTCCATGAACAATCCACCATGATTTTGCATCCATTTGACCTCTATCCCTT
>Ga0123341_1003727_pt1 | contig 13174 bp, 12 predicted proteins | sample Turbeapinknodule_FD_89959 | JGI IMG/M metagenome (GOLD analysis project Ga0123341, IMG submission 89959) | Root nodule microbial communities of legume samples collected from Mexico - Turtle bean Mexico pink nodule | ecosystem: Host-associated > Plants > Roots > Nodule | place: Mexico: Nepantla... | reverse complement strand
TATATTTAATTAATTATTTTATTAAATAAATAAATAAAATTGTGGAATTAAAAGATGGGATGTTATCTTTTTATATAATGATACATACCATTTACAACTATCTAACTTTAATTATATGATTATATTCTTCAAGAATTTAAAAGTATTGTAATTTTAAACTTTATTAACTGAATGATCAATAAATAATACGAAAAATAATAAAGTCTAATATTTTCTTTCTCTTGCTTAATAAAAAAATTACATGCAACAAATTCTCCATCTCTTCCCCTTTTTTACTTTTTTTTATGCACAATTATTTTTCCTTCTCCCTCTAATTCGTTTTCTTTCACTTTCTATCCATTCCACATATTTCATCACATCACCATCACCACCATCACCGTCACCGTGCATATTATATGTTGTTCGTTGATTGATTCCAAATTTTAATTCCGAAGAGATCTAGGGTTCTGCCCCTCAAATTTCCAATCTGAATATATCTCAACCGCATTTGTTCCATTTCGATACAGTATTGATTTCGATGAGGCATTGAAATTCAACTTAGTGCATTTTTTTTAAGGAGAAAAGAAAAATCAAACATAGGATTAGCGTTGATCTCTGTGCGCAGTGATTTGGTTTGTGAGTGAGAGATACGGTAAAGAGATTGTTTTAGATGAACATGGAGGTCGTCACTGATGCGGCGTCGTTGGACGTCGAATTGTTGCAGCTCCCAGACTTTCCCGCTTTGGCACTCAAGGCTAACAACAATTTCATCCAGAAGCTCTTCGACCAGTGGTTTTCGCTGCCGGAAAGTCATCGATTGGTACGCTCCCTTCCGTTTCGGAATCTTAACATTGCTACATTGCTAATTTGAGAGTCTCTTGAGTTTTCATTTGTTCCCTTCGTTGATATATTTGTATGTATATACGTGTGCATGAAGAATGAAGTGATTGAAATAAATCAGTGGTGGTGTTGAAAGGGTGAGATAGAATCCGTGGTTACAAGGCAATGATTATTTAGATAATTAATGCTCGGGGGAAAGATGCATCGGTCTTATATTACGTCGTTGAGTTGTTGATACCGGTTCCGCACAGTTGTGAGAATTATCACTTTTCAAGGATGCATGAGTGGTTCTAACGCACCATATTATTGTGTAGTAATCAGCTTCAACTGTTATAGCTCTATCCCTTACGACAAATGACCATGGCCAATTTTTTGTAAATCCTATCTACTCCAGAACAATATAAATAGATAGGCTCTTGGTAATTTTGAAATGTATGAAATGCTGGTTGACAATGCTATAGCTTTGGTATTTTATTTTGGGATGAAACTGTTTTGCTGTTCTCGTGAACACTCAACAAAAAATCACCTGCAAAGTTGGTGATATTGTTTTAACATCTCCCTTTTTAATTAAGCAGGTAACATTGTTACTCAATGAAGCAAAGTCAGGTAATCCCTTGAATGTTGCCGGGAATTGCTCTAGTCCAAATGCTAGCAGTGTGCCTTCCATGTTTCCTGCTGGCACTGCTCCGCCTCTTTCACCAAGAAGTACATCTGGTTCCCCTCGCATTCTGAAACAGAGAGTTGGCCTTTCCAATTTGGGTTCCCCTTTGAAAGTTGTCAGTGAGCCAGTTAAAGAAGTGATACCACAGGTTAGGGCAGTCTGGTATGCCTTTTTTTTTCTAATTTGTTAAATGTATTATAGAAGAAGGAAAGAATTTAAAAACTCAACAAAGCATATCTAAAAGGCGGATAAGATATCCTCCAAAACAGAAAAAGAAAAATACCTCTCAGAGAAGAAGAACAAATTCAGCCAAGATGCTCAATATTATATGTGAAATGACAAATTTTACCCAGACAGTCTCTTGCAGAACACCAAAGAAAGGCCGTAAACCATTCTATCCCATATATTTATAGCCAGTCAACGGACAAAGACATCCTTAAATGTGACTTTGCACAACAACCATATGTTCCAAAGAAATGAAAGTACTGCATATTATCACAAAACACTTACATTGTGGTTTTTCCTAATCTTGTTACTTAATCTTAAGAAGTTGTTCCAGAGTAGAAGGACAACCCAACGCCTGCTGGCAAACCCCCCATGAATTTGTAGCAAATAATTTATACCAATCCTATTAAGAACTGCTGTCTAGTTCTCTTAGCTGAGGTTTTGTTCGATGATACTTTTCTATTGTACTGGGTTTGCCTTGTGTGTGTATATCATATTTTTTCTCTCTCGTTTCCTGCCGTTTTTATGTCATAACAAATTTTGGCTCACTCGCAGTTCTACTTTCAAAATGGGCGTCCACCTCCAAATGAACTGAAAGAACAGTGCTTGTATAAAATTGATCGATTATTTCATCAACATATGGATGGCCTGCAGATGCATGGTGAGATATAGTCTGAAGGGCCATTTTGTTGCAACTGGGGAAAGTGATTTTAAATAAGTTTCTTATTCTAGGTTTCTAAGTAATCAGACATTCACACCACCTTCTTTAAGTTGATTAAAAATAGCTTATTTTAAATATTGCCAGAGATCTAAAAGGGATGTTCTATATAAACTCACTTTCTAATTTAATAGAGTTGTAACAGCCAGTTCTGAGAATCATTTTACTTGTTTTCTTGAAATGTCAGAATTCAAGTCAATTACTAAGGAAGTTTGCAAGCTGCCATCTTTTTTTTCCACTACTCTTTTCAAAAAGATTGACAATGGAACTGGTGTTGTGACAAGGTGTGTAATTTATTTTTTTCTGGAACTTGTTAACTTTTTTGTGTCATGGATTGTGATTCTTGTTTGAGCTGTTGAGAATTTCAAAGTTTTAGGTTAGGTATTGGGCTAGCATTACAGTTATCATAAGTCATTCATAAATTTTTTTAACAGCTCTGCTCCCGTTTATTGAATTATTTATTTTTGTAAGAGCATCATGTTTTGAAGTTTGACCCTTTACCTGACTTGCTATCTACACTATCCGTTTTCTCTATCTTGTTCTACTTCTTTTCTCTTTTCCTTTTTCTATTGTGTTGAAAATAGTTGCCAGCATCATGTTTATTATGCTTGAGGAAATCTCCATCATCACTGGTAGATTATCTTAAGCCTATGGGTTCCTCAATACCTCACTGTTTTATTGCTTCTTGATTTCAGTTTTGGTAATAAGTTTATTTTAACAGATCTACCTTATGTTTCATTTTCTAAATCTTCTGTTTAATATTGAGGGTTTTTTATTCTTTGCACCAATTTTTATAACACATTTTCTGGCATTGAACTGTCCAAGGCTCAAAAGAAGGGAAGCCAGACAGTAAATAGGAGAGGCCAAAGTGAATGAGGAAGCAGCCCACAATATAAAATGTAGGATAGGATTACATCCAGTATAGTCTTGAGTCTGTACCTGTTTAAGCTAGTCTTGGATGTGCTTTCCAAAGATTTACGTTAGATTACTCCTGACTGCCTGTTTTTTAATGGTATAGTTTTGATTGAGAAATCAAGGAAAGAAGTGAAGTCTAAACTTGAGCTTTGGAAACAACCTTTGGAATCAAAGGGTTTTTGCCTGAATAGAAGTAAGTGGAAAGTATATGTATTGCCATGGTAGTCAAAATCGAGATCTTACTCAAGATCGAAAAGAGAAGTATGAATCGTAGATCAGGAGATTGTAACACAAATAGTAAGATCGTACAAATTTTATGAAAATTTATATACACACATAAAATCATTATATCTCACTCAAAATTCATAATTGAACCTCATAATAAATAAAAGAGTACATAATTAGGTGTAAACACCACATCCTAGTTACATAGGAGTAACTCTTTTCTAGTTACAAAACAGTGCAAAATAATGATTTATCTAAACCAAATAATCTTGTAAGTTAAATTCATATTCAACTCCATTTCCATCTTCTTCACCATTCAAATCAGTCACGAGTAAATCATGACTGTGTAAAGTTTCATCCTCCTTAACAACTGGAACCAAGTTTTCATCCAAATCAAATGTTTCATTATGCTCATGCTCATCTTCCACAATCCACTCTTCATCAGATGAATAGTCATCAATATTAATTTGAGTTGGTTTTCTTGTTTGCTTCTTCTTAGTTAACTTTAAATTCGCCATAACAAAAACAATAACATCATTCATTGTGCTTTGCTTATTTCTTCTCTTTGTGTGGACCTAAACAAATGCAAAGACAAATATGATAAGCAAGTAGTGGAGTAGTAGACTACTAATTTTATTCTAGAGATATATTTTAATATTAACTTACCATCTCAAAGGAACTCCAATTACGCTCACATATGGAGGAGCTATCAAGCTCAATACATGATTGACACGTTTTTGGAGTTCAGGATACTCATCACCATAAGACTCCTACCAATTTGTTAGAGTCTTTAAATTAATTGACCTAGTAGCCAAGGAACTACCAAAATATTTTGCTTGTTTTTTGAAATTATCAATGAGAGTTTGTTCATCCTCATACTCCACCATCCTAGTTATACATTTCATTAGACCTTGTTTCACTTCCAAATCTGCTTTAAATTCGGGACGATAATGCATTTAAGGGTTAAGAAAATAGCCTACAACATGCAAAGGCCTATGGAGTTGCTTGTCCTGCCTTTCATCAATGATGTTCCATAAAGGCAAATAACTAACCAAAATATATTACATTGACTTAGTTTTTTTGTTTTGAATTTCAAAATCACCATTCTAACAAACAAATACATAGACAATTAGTTAACCAAAATAAAATACCTTTCTTTGACAACATTGAAAGTCTTTTGTATCTTCACCTTGGCTTGGTCCATTGCTTTATAAATGAAACCCATGACTGGCTTTTGATCCGGATCAACCAATTGAAGAACTTCAATTAGAGGCAATGCACCCTTCAAACCAGTTATGGTATTCTTTAAAAAATCCTTATCTAAAACCACATCTTCAACTATTTTACCATCATTTGTTTTAGCAAACCTGTCAGACTTCCATTCATTACTTGTAAACATTCTAATTAAAGCTCATTTATTCTCATGAAGACACCTAATGTCAAGAAGATGTAGCCAAGCGAGTAATACCTGAACTTACCAAATTTTTTCCTTATGTGAAATATTGTAGAGAAATTAGAGGAGTTTTTTAATAGATAAAGGTAGTAATTTTTATACCTTTTGGAATTGTCTACTCATGAATTGGGATCTTCTTCTCATAATCCTCCAACATTAAGTCAACATAATGTGCAACACAAGGTGTCCCAAATAGTCTTTTCCTCTTTGCCATCAACATTTGACGAGCAACTTTATTGTTGCATTATCAATCACAACTTAAACGATATTGTCTTCTCCCACCTCTTCAACAATGTTATCCATCATCTCAAACACTTTCTCAGCTGTTTTAGATATAATAGATGCATCTATGAACTTTAGAAATACAATTTCCTCTGAGATATTCACCAAGAAGTTTATTATTGTCCTTCTTTTGTTATCAGTCCAACCGTTAGTCATAATCGTACCTCTTGTTTTCTTCCATTCATCCCTGTGTGCTTTTAAAACAAGTGATGTATTTGTAACTTCCTCCTTCAAATATTTGACTATAATCTCATGATAGGATGGAGGTTTAAATCCAAGGACATATCTTGAAACCAAATCAAACATAGTAGTGAACTCTTTAGCCTTTTCCACATTGAAAGGTATAACATTGTTACAGAAGAACCTGACAATCGCTTTACATGCTTCCTCTCTCAGACCTTTATTAAACATTTTGTTGATGGTAGCTTGTGTACTAAATATTCTTTTCTTATAAATATTTTTATGACTAGGACTGTTGCTCGATTCCTTAGTGTTTTTTCTTTTCTCACCAACTTCTGTCATTCCCTCCTCCATATTAAAGCTTGATTTCTTGCTTAATTTTGCAAACGAACAACAATTTCCCACATTTCCGTTTTCACTTCATCAATAACATCCTTGCAAGCTCCAACATCCATTTGCATATCAACCAAGTGATGCTTCAACTGATCAATTTCCCCTGTTATTACCTTTTGAAAGTATTTGCTTTGAAGTTTTCTAGTATCTCCAGCAACTGAGATACAATGCTTCCAAGCTATATCACTCCTATTTCCTGGAGTATTGTTGGGAGTCACCGTTAGGGATATAGAAGAGTTTGAAGTCATTTTAATGATTGGGAATTTGTGAGTGGAGATTGGGTGCAGTGGAGTGGAAAAAATAGAGGAAGAAAACTGCACTTTGGGTGCAGTGGAAAAAACAAAGGAAGAAAGAAAACTGTACTTTGGAGTGCAGTGCAATGAAATTGTATAGATGAGGGAGGGGAGAGCGGAAGTCATCCCAGTTTCTTAAGAGCTTATGGGGAAAAGATTGAGTCACAATTATGGAAGAGAGGGACTCGTGAATCGTGATGAATCAGCTGTGAATCCAGTCACAGTGCCGTGGAAGAGAGGAGTCACACTGGAAGCTTATGGAAGCTGTGTCAATTGGGCTTTGGAAGAAGTATTTAATTGGGCTTTGGAAGTCATGCTTCCCATCTCAACCCAATAAAATTATAAAGACCTAAAAAGAAAGGATGCGCAGGCATTGCAAGGGAGGAGTGTTGGCTTGCAAGAGGAGCAGCCACAACAAGTACAATGAGGCCGCCAGAGGCGCCACCATGCCGCCATGATTAACATCAACGAGTGAGAAGCGTCGCATATTAGAAGCATTGCTGCGAAGCGTCGTCACAAGGTATGGAAAGAAGGCACGAGAAGAACGTCAATAGAGGCACCGCTGCGAGAACTGTTGAGAGAGGTGATTTGCAACAACGCGAGACTCCCCGCTCTCACGCTAGTTGCGATTTGCAATGTCGATTCGATGCTATCCGTCGGAATTGCACATTCCAAGTTATTGGAGATTGGAGATGGAGAAGAGGATCGTAGAGTCGTACAATCTTATGACTTGGATCTCAATTTTTGACTACCATTTTTATTACTATTACATCAAGCAATTAGGGGAAATCAATTGGAAGTACAACTAGGAGAAGATACCACCCAAGTTTCAAAGTTCAGATATTTGATGATGGGAAATCAAAGAGAATGTCAGACAAAGATGCAACTTGGACAAATACAACAACAAAGACATTGTGGTCATGGATGGCACTATATGGGAAATCTCCTTAGTAAATTGCCATTTTAGTAAGGAAATATGTTTCTAGGCATACTGCTGAAATGCTTTTTGTGCAAATCCTTTTACTTTTTCTGAATATAACTTTCTGTCTTTTGTCACCATATGCTATGCTGTTTGAATTATTGGGTGAAATTTTTTGTATTATTTAGAAAGGTATATTGGTTAATTTGATTCTCTCCTTTAGCCTAATGCAGGCAATTATTGATGAATGGTCTTGTGCCTTGTAATTATTATTTCCTTGTACATATTCTTAAGTTTGTGATTTAATGTTCCTACAGGAACGCATTTATTGAATATTGGATTAATGGCAACATGTTGACAATGGATATAGCTACGGTAATATTCAAAATATTAAAGCAACCACAGCTGAGTTACATTACTCAGGTTTTTTTCTCTAATTTATTTTTCTTTCCTTTTGCTTTTTATTTCTTTTAAATTCCTTCCATTCATCCTAAAGGTACATTAAGTCTTAGACTCTTAAAGTATGTCATTTCATATTTTAATTTCAGTTTCATTCTGGGCGGATTTATCTTTTTTAAGGATCTTGCTTGTTGATTTCTTTGGCTTTCATATTTCGTTCATATCCATCTTTCTTATATTAGAGCAATATTCTATTACATTCAGGATGATTTTAAGCCTGTGCTACGTGAGCTTTTAGCAACTCATCCAGGGCTGGAGTTCCTGCAGAGCACGCCTGAGTTTCAAGAGAGATATGGTTTGTAATTGTGTTTTTTATAAGCATATGGTTTGTAGCACATGTAGTTAGTTCCTTGAAACTTTATTATTTCAATCGTGAGGAAATTTTGATTCATTTACTATTCAATTTCCATCAGATATACTCAGGTTTGGTCCTTTTGTGACTTGACATGGTATCTAATAAGACCCCTATGTTTAAGGTGTACATTAGGATACAGAAGAGAGGCACCACACTTGATCAGAATAAGGCTAGAGAATTGGGGGCATAACTAACTACTGACTTGGCATTAGTGGTGTGGGCTGCCCACAAGTAGTTAAAGAGAGAGAAAGTATAAATAGGAGGTTCGTAGGAGAGGGAAAGTAGGCTGGAATTATATGGAACTTGGGAGAGAATTGGGCTCTGTCAAAATTTTCCCTGTTATGATTTGTTTTTCTGCTATTTCTATGTTCTGAATGTAATTGATTCTGGCTGGAACCTCTGTTATTAATACAACTGGAGTTGGTTGTTCTATCATGTTTTTCTGGTTCCTTTTGTATCTTTGTGATGCATTCCTAGTTCCTGATAATAATACCAAGTTAATTATATGATTAGAAATAAAGATAGCTGCAGGCATTAAAACAAGTAGGATCAACAGAGTAAGAACATGCATATATGAAGCATAAATTTATCTGTAGTAGAAAGTAAGAATGGTTAAGATAAAGGCATAAATTGTACTAAAAATGTGCATATTCTTAATTTTTTTGCCATCGTGTATCAGTTATCCAAAGTAAATACGACAATAATACTGGGTTGGAGTGCATCTCTTTGTTATAAAGATGATTGGATAAAAATGAGCTTCATAAGTTTGGGGTGGGGGGCCGTAAATCCTAAAGGCTGAAAGCAATGTGTAAGCTTTTGAGCTCAAGTTGGATTTACGTGATGTGTTTCAGTGTTTCTGATTTTCTAGTTGAAAGAGCATTCTTATATTTCAGACTCCATTCATGTATCCCATGTTTATATGCATTTACTGTTTCATTGGTAATTATTGTCTAGGTAATTGCACTTAATTAACACAGTTAAGAAAGAGAAAACAGAGACATTTGACTGAAAGGGTGTGTCTGAATAAACAACGGATGCAAGTTTATAGTGTTATTATTGCATTAATTATGCATATATGGAGTATATTCTGTTTCCTAAAAATCAAATATTCCATTCTTATAGGCCACTATTATTACAAATAAATACTAAATATATTATTCTGATCTTCAACAAATACTACCCCTGTCCCTTTTTAACTATCTTTCAAGGTTCTTATGTAGACATGAATAAATGTAATAATTTTTGTTGATCTTAATAAAATAGTTATGAAGTTTCCTAGTTTACCCTTATTCATTTCTACTTCATAATAAAATCGTATTAATTTTCCTTTTTCACTTTCATTACATGTGTAAATAAATAAATAATTAGTAGATATAATTGACAAAAAAGGTTATTAATGTTATCTTAAATTTGAATACAAAAGATAAAGAGAAATAAAAGATTTCAAAAAACCTGACTCGTGAAAGGAACATAGAAAGTAATAGCCTAGGTAATAGTCATCACCAAGTCTATTACTATATATATGGATGATGTGTATGCCTTATGTAATGCACATTTTACCAAATAAGTTGTTTCCTGTTTCTCTTTGAATTCAATGTGGTCTTAGAGTCTATCTAACATTAATGTGGGGTTACCTACAAATTTCTAAACACAAACATCCTAAAATCTTTAGCGTAAATCATAAATGGCGTGTGTAAAGGTGTCCGACTTTGCTTAAAGTAAAAAATATGGCTAGAATGTACTATTACAAAGTGGACTTTAAACCTAACTCAACCCCATAAAACCGGCTCAATGAGGTGAGGTTTGCACCCACTTATATACTATGAAAGACTCTAATCTCTAGTTGATGTGGGATCTCCAACACACCCCTTCACGCCGAGACTGCCAACTCGTGCGTGAGACTATATATTATGGGTGGTCCGATAGCGGGTGGCACGATAGGCCTAACACAAACACTCGCTAGAATAGGTTCGAAATGACTCTGATACTAAGTGGAAAGAAATAGATGAAATATATTTCTGAGATATCTTACAAATGTGATTACAGTCTTTATTTATAGACTGTTTTACAACCTAATTAAGGAAAGAAATAATAGGTAATGAAAGCCAGAAATAATGGGTGTTTAAAGCTGTACAAATCAAATAAAATCAAATCACTAACAAATTTGTCCTAATAAATATAAAATGGAATCTGCACTTAATTATAACATAATTCGCGTGATTATGCAACATGTACCTTGTTGCCTTGTTACTTTGGGAACCTTCCTACCTTGAGCCTACTTTTGATTATGAGGGTGAACAAGCCCAGTCCATTCTAATATGGTATTAGATTTTAGAGCAGTGCCATTCAATGTGACCTGTCCTGACACAATTCCATTGCCACACTCCTTATTGAACTATGGAACCAATTTGATTTTAAACATTTTTCAGGTGAAATCTGTAACAAACTTTTTGGCAACTTCTACTTTATGTCGTGTTTCAACCCTAATTCCAGTGATCTGAAATTATAGATTCCTTCTCCATGTTCTCACTTCCTTCTAAATTCTTCCCCTTAAATCCAAATGAATTCTTTAGAAGCTTTTCCAGTGGCCTCCTAATGGTGATTGTTGAAACTTGAAATCTATGCTATTTTGATTTTAACTGGTCATGATTTCTGGTGCAATATTTTGTATGTATTGAGTTCGATAATCTTAATTTATTTTTTCAATGTCCCAGCTGAAACTGTAATATACAGAATCTATTATTACATTAATAGATCTGGAAATGGTTCTCTCACTTTGAGGGAGCTGAAACGTGGAAACATAATTGATGCAATGCTACATGCCGATGAAGAAGAGGATATCAATAAGGTTTTGAGGTAGATAAACTATGATTATCGTTAACTTTACACAATGTCTCTGTTTAGGTGCCAAAACATTTTCATTCCAAAATAAACTGACTGTTTTTACTTTACCTGATAATTGTCTGTAGGTACTTCTCTTATGAGCATTTTTATGTTATATACTGTAAGTTTTGGGAGCTGGATACAGATCATGATTTTCTGATAGACAAAGAGAATCTTATCAGATATGGTAACCATGCGCTTACCTACCGAATTGTTGATAGAATATTTTGTCAGGTTTGTGTGGATTACATGTTTCTTCTGTCATTAAGATTTAATTGTTTCTGACTTCTGCAACAGACCCTACACCCCTTCTCTTAGGAATGCAATATGTTTAGTCCAGTGTGCATCCACTTTTATTAATCAAATCATTTATTGAAGATACAGATTTTGACTTGCTTCGATATTATCTCTCAGGTCCCAAGAAAGTTTACCAGTAAGGTTCAGGGAAAGATGGGATATGAAGATTTTGTTTATTTCATACTGGCAGAAGAGGATAAATCGTCTGAACCAAGTCTTGAGTATTGGTATTTGTTTCTCATTCATATCTATTCATTTGTTGCTTTCTTTTTTTGAAAGGAGTTACCAGATTAGTTTCTCGGGATGGTGCTTTGCTAGATTAGGCATATGGTTGAAATGTGCTTTATTTGATTGGATTTTGAATTGTGCACATCCTTGTTCTGGAGTCCATGCTTATGAAACTTTATCTGTTGCTGGACGTCTGGAATGTTATGTACATTAATCAATGGCATCGTGCAAAAGAGAACAGTTCTATTTGTGCCAAGTAACCCATGTGCTTGAGACCGCGAATATGTTATTGTAAGTTTGGTTAACTGCATTCTATGCTCTGGGCAAGTGTAGTGTCAAAAGATTTTAGCATACTAGAGAGTTACCGAAGGATGCTTGGCACATCAGAAAATTGGACAGTGAAAACTGAACTATTGAAAATTTAGGGTATATTGTGCAGAACAATTGAAGGAAAATTGATAATGAGATGATCCTCTACATTTTTCCATCTGTCTAACTTTTATGTCTGGAGTTTTATATATGATAGGAATTTGGGTATTATGGGGTGTCCAAGTCCCGCATCGAGTAGTATGAAATGCTGAGAGGAGTACTTGAGTGTTTCGTTCTCCCCCTTAATAGCTAGCTAGCTTTTGAGGGTGGGTCCCCCAATTGCTTTGGTACTTATCAATTATTATCAAAGGGTGGCTGTTAATATCTCGGAAAAAGCTACCTGCCAAGGGTTCTGATTCTAACCAATGTGAAAGTTGAGTGAAGTGTTGTTTGGTTACACATAGAGGAGTTAGTTAGAATTATAATAGTCATGAGTTTGTTATTTGATTTGCTAGTTAGATATAAATAAGAAAGGAGAGGGGGAGGGACAATGTGTAATATTTTTGTAGATTGAACTTTAGCTCTTTGTGAAGGGGAAACCCTTGAAGGAGAGAGCGCTTTCCTATTTCTTGTTCTTTTCTGTCTATTCAATAAAAACCTTTCATGCTGGAGTTGAAAGAAATGTTGCAGGATTTCAAGAAAGGGGAAAGAATATCTGAGGGAGGAGAGAAGAATATCTGAGGGAGGAGAGAACTCTGTTAGAATGGACACAAAGTTCTTGAAGGAAAGCCTTCTAGACTTGAAAGAAATTAAAGAATTGTTGCAGGACATCAAGAAAAGGGACAGAATGTCAGAGGGAGGAGAGAAATTTGTTAATGATGAAGACAAGAAGACCCAAGATGTGAGAGAAAGTTTAGATATGAAGAATCACACCCTCTGTAGCGAAGAAAAAACCAAAAATGAAGTGAGATTTGCAAGAGAAACTGAAATGATAAGGTGATATGATTCCAAAAACTTGATAGAGATATGAAATGAACATGTTATGGATTCAACAAGAGTTGGAATATGATTAGGCACTTTTTAAGAATTGGATCAATGTTCTTAACATTCAAAAACTCACCAAAACACAAGTAACCAAGCCAAACTCATACAGAAACCCATAACATGGCATATGAACCGATTAAAACAAGAAAGAACACAAATGAACCGATTAAAACTCAAGAAAACTCAATTAAAGTCTCAAGAACAGCAAACTAAAAGGAACTACCGAATAAAAACACAAAACAAGCAAGTTCTACCGATTGAAATGACTAGAAACATCAAAGACATGTTTTAAAGTTTGTTTTAGAATGGAAATGGATGAAGAAGATGAAAAGAACTAGGAAACTTATGTGGTTGGAGCTCTTGGAGATGTGCACGCCACTTGAAGGATGAAAAGCTTCAAGATGAGTGTAGTTGCCGCCACTTGAGAGTCCAAGAATGCACTCAAGATAAGACTAGAAGAGAAGAAGACACAAGTCTCTCTCAATTCACTCACCAATTTGGGAGAGGTTCTTTACT
>Ga0123341_1003725_pt1 | contig 13176 bp, 9 predicted proteins | sample Turbeapinknodule_FD_89959 | JGI IMG/M metagenome (GOLD analysis project Ga0123341, IMG submission 89959) | Root nodule microbial communities of legume samples collected from Mexico - Turtle bean Mexico pink nodule | ecosystem: Host-associated > Plants > Roots > Nodule | place: Mexico: Nepantla... | reverse complement strand
TAAATTTTTATTTAATAATTTTTTTAGTGAAATGTTAATATTATCTATATTTTTTAATTTTTTGAAATTATTCATGTGATGATGAGTGAGCCAGCAGAGTTGGGATTGGCACCATGGGATTTAAAGGTGTTGATAGAGATGGGGTTTTGGAGGCACCACATATCCTCAGATTCATACCCTGCTTTTTCTCCTCATGCTTTAGGTCTCATACACATTCTTTCACTCACTTTGTTTTATAGCTTTTGGATTTTCCATTCACCAAACATCACAAAAAACATGCACAATTATTAATATAGAGTGTTTCTAATGCAGAATTCAAAAGCCTGTGCAATAAAGAAGCAAGAAAGTAGCAAAAGAAATATAAAAACAGAGTACCATTAGTAGAAACTCCAACCTAGCTCTTGTTACCTTTTCCACTCCATATAAGAAACAAGTTTTTTCCTTATAAAAAAATCATAAAATAAAACCAATTTTAAAGATAAAAAATAATTAATGAATGTAGTGATTAAATTTAAAATATTTTTAAAAACTAATTTAAGTTTTTATTAATATTAAATAATTTTTAAATTATTATATTTAACCGTACTATTTGAATAATTATTTAATACAATATGTAATTTAGATAAATATTTAGCCCACTGTGCTAATTGACAAAAATAAATAGTCTAATAATACTATTTTCGTCAAAAATTTCTCAAACTAACCATTTGTAATGAATAAATTGCAATTAAGAGAGTTTAAGAAAAAAAAAAAGATAACTTTTTAAACATGTATAATATGATTTGAAAGTTTTATATTGATTAAGAATAAACAACATAAAAAAATACATAAAGATAAAAATGAAATTTATTATTTTCGAATGTTAGGTTAAAAGTGATAGTTTTAATAATTTTTTAGTAACTTATTAATGTTGCATGTTCTTGATAATTCCTATGAAGATTGGCTATGGTGGTCCTAGAAGGATTGATAAGGAAGGAATGTAATACAACATCATGTTTTTGCATTTATTTTCGTGCAATGATTCATTTGTAGCAGATATCATTATCAACTCATGTTGCTGTGTACCATGTTTCGGGAGAAAAAAGGTTAAGTAGGTTAACTTTTACTTTAATTACTAATTTTCTTAGACTTTTATGATTTATGCTCTTATTTAAAATCTTGTTTTTTAAATTTTATATCATATTAATATAATTTAATGAATAAATCTAAAATTTATCATCTCTAATATAAATGTCCTCGTTCATAAGTTTTACTTACTCCTTCTCATTTGTATAAAAAAAACACTAGCTTACACATATATTGAATTCCAATGTCTTAGAATAAATGAAATTAAAATAGTTAAAATTTGATATATAGATTTAAGATAAAAAAGAAGAAGAAACGAGGGTTCAATTATTTTGAAATTGATTTTTATATGTAATTAGTAAGGTGATTTTTATCCGTTTAGTCATGCACGATCATTTTGAGAATCACTTCTTATAGTTCTAACCATGACTATATGTATATACACGTAGAAAACTATGAATATATATTATTAATCATTTAAATCCTAAATCCTAAATCCTAAACTCTAAATTTTAAATTCTAATTCTAACTCCTAATCCATAATCTTTAAATCCTAAATTCTAAACTCTAAACTCATTTTAATAATGTATTTTAGAAAAAATATTATGAAAATATGTTTCAGATTAAATATTTTCACAAATACACTTTTCGAAATATATTTAGAAATGTAAGGGGTGCTAAAAGTAAAATCTATTGGACTATAGGAAGCAAAACCCTATGGTAACTTCTTCCAGCACCTCTACATTTTTCTCCCTGCACCCCTACATTCTTCAAAAATACTGAAATTACCCTTTACAGTTTTAGGTGTTTCCAGAATAGTGATTCCATAAGTAAATGATATTTTTAGAATAGAGAACCCGGAAGAAAAAAATCATTCCAAAATATCTTTTCCATAATACATTTATTTATTTATTTTCGGATTGATAAATCCAGAATTCATAAAACATGTTTCGGAAAAGACTTCTGGAAATATTTTGGCAAGAACAATCCGGAAGTCATTTTTAAAGGGGTAAAACAGTCGTTTCTGAAAGTGAGGGAGTGCAGGAAGAAATTTGTAGAAGTGCAGGAAGAAGTTGCCAAACCCTATTCGTATTGCTGAACCGGAAATCGAAGGACTGGTAGGAACGGATTGGGTTGAAGAAGGAGGGATCTAGTTCTGGGCCTGGGCCTCTTTTGTTAGGCTTGGTTGGAGAAGCATGTGCAATTGCTTCCTGCACCATATCACTGCACCCAATCATGGGAAAAACCGAAAATACCCTTAAAAAAGGGGTGCATATAAAATTACATTTCAAACCTCCTTTTCCGGAGATAAATTTTTTCAGAATGTATTATTTTCAGTTCTGGATTTTTTTATCCAAAATGAGATATTAATTTTTTTTCCGAATTTTTATATCCGAAACACAAAAATCTCTTCCAAATTTATTTTTCCGAAATGCATTATTTTTAATTCTGGATTTTCAACATATAGAAAGAATTCTCATGGGGATTCTTAAAGCTGAAATGACATGAGGTTATGTTCTATACTTTTTGCATTTTTTGTTACGTAATTATATGTGAGAAATGTATTTTAATTATGTTTTTATTACATAGGATTTGCTAAAGACTCGAACTTAAATAATTTGGAAAAATCAGATATTTTTGAAGGTTGTATTAATTTGTGATACAGTTAAACTATATTTGAAGTAAATTTGTATGTTGTGTTTTATTAAGTGTAATGTATTTGTAGGATTTTGATTTCTTATAATATGATTGTTAATTTTATTGTTTAGAATTGACAAAGAAGTTGTAGTTAAAAAATTGTAAAAAATGAGATATTATTTAAATTTTAATTTGTGTTAAATTGTGAATTTGGCAATGAAAAGTTTAACTAAACTGAATGTAATATTGTTTAAATGTTGTAAACATATTTGTTATTCTCATTGTATAGTATTTTTAAACTGTAGCTGAATAGTTTAAATTGTAGAGGAATATTAGTATAATTTTCTATGACTAACTTTATTTTATAGTAGCAACATTTTCTACGACATATTTTTTTTTTAAACTGTATGATTGGATAAATTATTTGTACGTCTTAATGAGGTAAAATTTGATTCCATATCTAATACATCTTAAATTTCAATCTATTGTAAGAAATATTGTTAAAATGATTATAAAAAAAAGTGATATTAATAGCATTTCTCTTACTATTGTATTCTGTTGTGGGATGGCTAAATTTTTCATCAACTTTGCAGTTAATAAACATTTTATTCCAATTAAATAACTCTTTTACTTCTCTCTAATGTTATTTTCATTTAATAAACATTTTATTCCAGTTGGATAACTCTTAAAGTTTTTCAAATCAATTCCCAACTTACAATACACTCCACATAATATATCATTAAAAATTGTGCAATACTCACAAAAAGGTGAAAAAGTTATTTACCATATCCATCACCAAGAATTGCTTTCAGAATTGTTTCCACAGTTAAAATTTCCAGAAAACAACTTTTATGAGTTGTATTTAACACCTCTAAACAAGCATAAATATTTAAGATTTTAAAGAGTTGTAGGTTGGTGTAAGAGTAACTAACATGGTACTCAGGTTTTTAGCTCTCTTTCTGCCCCCATAGTTTATTATTAATGCATAATAAGAAGAAAAATGTTGAACAATACCTCATTGCAATCTCAATGTTTGTCTCTTTTAGTCTAAAACTTGAAGCTAAGCCCATTAAACTTTGGTAATCAGTGATGTACGGCTAAAAGCTTGCATTGGAATTCAAGGAATAGGTGTTCATAATGTCAAGGGCTCTTTGTTTTTAAGCAATATCTCTACTGTACTTGATAGTGATGTGCGTCTAGGATGATATACATTAAAATTCTCAGACCCTTCTGAAAATTTCTTGTTGGCAAATTTGAGTACAAAAATTTGTTTGTTGGTGAAGCACAACATGGGGCTGTGAAATCACAATGCAATTAAATAATATTTCCTTGGCACTCAATTAGCATGTGTAATCCAAGCTAAAAATGTTACCAATGTTAAATTAACCCCTAAGATAGAAAAACAAGGAGAATTATGCAGTGTTTCCTGTTTTATACTAACAGCTAATTAGATTTGATCATTATACAGGTTAATAAACACAAAAAATTATGGAATAACAAGATGAGAAATTAATCTTCATGGACCACTATGAGTCTCCTATATAGATCATGACACCAAATGAGTTTTTAATCCCAAATAATAACAACAAACCATAAAGAAGATGAGAATGTTAATACAAGTTTTACTTGAGGAAGCAATCCTATGCTCCATGTGACATTGACTTCAGCCAAAGAAGGACTCAGAGACTCCTAATCTTTCTTACAAGCTTCCCCCAACCAAATTAAGCTTTGAAAATTGTATGTTACAAGCAATCTAATCGAATTAGGATTTCTTATCATTTCTTTTGCTAACTTTTGAATGGTATATAAGCTGCTTCTTAGAGTCTGTTTGGTCATGTTTTAGTGTCTCAAAAGCCAAGCATGTTGCTACTAAAAATGTTGCCAAAGAGGCATACAAAATTCCTTTTTCTACTTTGCCTTCAATTATTGCTAATCTTAACAAGCAGTGCTTCAGTTAATGGAGTTGAGAAGAAGGTATTCAATTTCTTCTCCCTTTTCCTTCCTTATTTGGCCATAGATCTATTTGATTTGTTTCATCTTAAAGCTACCCTCTTGCATGCATGTTAGTTATTGCTGTCATTATGAGCTTGACCATTATTTGATTTGTGTGTAGAACTTTTACATTGTTTTTTTGGGAGCTCATACAGAGAGCAGAGGAAATGCACTTGAGACCTATTTAAATGTTCTATCTTCTGTGAAGGGAAGGTAACTTGAATAACTCACAAACACTTCTTATCTTCTTTCCATCTTTAAGATCAAAGGCCAACAAAAATGAACTAGACATGTTGCTCTCATTCTAACAAATCCATTCTCTAAAACCATGTGAACAATTTTTGTTTTATTTCTTTGACTTAAGCCTTTTGGATTTTGATTTGTGCTCACTTAGCTACCTTGAAGCCAAAGAATCTATGGTGTATAGTTACACAAGGAACTTCAATGCATTTGCTGCAAAACTGTCAGACGATGAAGCCAAGAAGTTATCTGGTAAGGATAGTTTTTCAATTTTCTCTGGCTTCTTCAAGCCCTATATATTATGTTATTAACCCATTTTGTATGTGCAGCCATGGATGAAGTGCTTTTAGTGTTTCAAAATCAGTACCGCCAGCTACACACAACAAGATCATGGAACTTCATTGGGTTACCTCCAACAGCAAGAAGAAGATTGAATGTAGAAAGTGACATAATTGTTGCTCTTTTGGATACAGGTTCATCTTGGCTTTGCTAACATTTTCCATTTTCTTCTTTGTCTGTTATACTACATGAATGGCACTTCTTAATTTAATTGTTAAAATTGTGTCTCAATATTGGTGAGGCAGGGATCACACCTGAGTCTAAAAGCTTCAAGGACAACGGATTTGGTCCTCCACCAGCAAGATGGAAAGGATCTTGTGGCCACTATGCTAATTTCTCAGGCTGCAATAAGTAAATTTTCTTTCCTGGTTTACATTGTGTCACTTTTTTGTCACGAATTATTTTTCATTAGCATGCTTTATGTATGAAATATTTACCAATTTTTTCGATAACTAATTTTTGTCGCAAGCCACTTAATCAGTGAATGATTTACTTAAGGAATGGTAACTTTTTTACAAAATTTAACCAGATGGTATGAAGTTAAGCAGTAAACTCCCTTAATAACAAAGAAGTATTCAATTAGCAGTGATTTTGTTCGTTCTGTGCAAACAACTTACTCAAATCACTCCATTGTTAACCCACTTGTGGTAAAATCAAATTCACTAGATCAAGTACATGCAAAACGAAATTTGCCAAAAGTATAGTCCAAGCACACATTATTCTTTTACATTTTATCGTTCAAAATCTGCATTTTATTATGTAATCAGTTCTGTTAGATTGCAACAAGGCATATACTATTGAAGTTTGTTTTCGTATTTAGTAATCTTTTCCCACTGAAAATTGTTTCTTTATGAGTTTTGAATTCAATGTACTTTTCTATAACAGAAAGTAAAATGTACCTCAAATTGTTATTCCTGTTTTGGGAGATTTGTTTTCAAATAATAATTGTTTACAAAAAAGAAGAGCTGTTATCACAGGACATAAATTTGTCCCTGCGTTACACATGTAGTAAAAAACCTCTATTTACGTGATAATTGACATAACAGTTAAGTTTTCCAAAAACAAAAAATAGGATGAATTATGAATCTTTTTTATTTAAATGAACTAAATCTATTCAAGTTGACTTTTGACACTTATCTTTTAAGATCCACCAAATTCAAGAATGTTTGGCCTTGTCAAGAAAATATTAAAGTACACATAAAAAAGTAATATTTTTTAAAAAATTGATCACTTGGAGAATTTTGAACTAAATCTGACTTTTGAACTAAGTAAAAAGAAGATGATTTTTGTGGTTTAAGTTAGCTGAATTTCACTAATCTACTAAAAGTCTGTGTCCTCCCTAAAAATCCTACTCCTACAATGTCTCATGCTACAATATGAAGAGATAAACAGTGATTAAAACACAGGAATTGTTTAATATTCATATGGGGTTCAATCTTGTTAAAAGTTCAATACTTTTTCTTCTATGGATGATTTCAACTAGATGCAGGCTTCATACCCTATTTTTTGGTTCAACTTGAATTCAAACATGAACAGTTGCAATATTTACCTCTCAAGTAATGTCCAAACATGAGAATAACAAACACAGACCCATACACTACTAATTCTTGCATTCTGTTTTCTTTTTCTCTATCATCTGTTGTGCCTCTCTCACAGTGTTCCCCTGGTCACAGATAAGAATGTCTAATCTTCCCTTACTCAGGTAGTATTACAGTCTTCTTTTTAGATCTCAATACCCCAAAACAGAGAAAGAGGAAGAAGAAATTTAGCCATGCAACTCTGCTAAATTTGGTCCCAAAGCTATTCTTCTTCGAAAGTATCCAACACATGGTTCCTGGTTAATCTCCCAAGAAATCATTGCTTCAGACATTGCTAATCTTGCTTTATTAGGATTCTCCTTGAAGAATTAAACCACAACAAAAGTACATTCTAGAAGAATTTTTCTTCAACCCCATAAATGGATGCGTGTCATCCTTCACAAAGATTCAATTCATAGTGAATCAGCTAAAGGGCTAGGCTTTTTGAATAAAGTAAAACAGAATTAAAATAATCAATTACGTGAGAATTTTTTGGAAAAAAAACTTTCCCTTTTAGATATAAATCTCTTAAAAATTTAGTCCCACTGGTTAAAATTCATCTTGTCATGCCAAATGCAAGGATTTGTTCAAAGCCACTGTAATATGATTTGATGTTATATGTGATCTTGATTCTTAATTAAGGCAAAGGATAACAGTTATCCTGAAAAAAAAAAATCGTATAGATAGAAATAAAAGACCACGTATTTCTTAGTTCATATTTACAATCCTTGCTATTAAACACTTGAAAAGTTTATTAAGGAGGTTGTTCTTTCTTATTCAATCCACTATTAAAGTGGTTTAAGAAGAAGATTTTAATGTGGATTGATCATCATGTCTTGAACATTAATTTGACAAATTTATGTATGGTTTAGCTCATGATCTAACTTATGAATTCCATCTGCATGGTAACTCTCTGTGGCCAAATGAAGAAAGATCCTAGGAGCCAAGTACTTCAAGGCTGATGGAAACCTTGATCCATCAGACATATTATCTCCTGTGGATACTGATGGCCATGGCACTCACACTGCATCAACAGTTGCAGGCAATCTGGTCCCAAATGCAAATCTCTTTGAGTTGGCCAATGGGACTGCTCGAGGTGCAGTGCCATCGGCTAGGCTGGCAATTTACAAAGTTTGCTGGTCATCTAGTGGATGTGCAGACATGGACATACTTGCTGCATTTGATGCTGCTATACATGATGGTGTGGATGTCATATCTATTTCCATAGGTGGAGGGAACCCTAGTTATGTTAAAGACTCCATATCAATTGGTGCATTTCATGCCATGAGGAAAGGTATAATCACAGTGGCCTCAGCTGGAAATGCTGGTCCAAGCCTGGGAACTGTAACAAATACTGCACCATGGATTGTAACTGTGGCAGCTAGTGGCATTGACAGGGCTTTCAAGAGCACTGTACAGTTGGGAAATGGAAAGAATTTTTCTGTAAGTTTGTTTCTTTTGCATTATACGTATTTTGAAAGGCTGAAAGAAAGTAATAGCAGCCACAGTTCACAAAACGATAATCAAATTTTCATTTCATAGTTAGGTTCACACATACATCTATGATTCATTTAAATGGGACATTGGTAATAACTGAGATTTCCATGTGCTGTAGATTCTGTAAATAACATGTGGCATGATTGAGTGATCCATTAATTGGTTATACCTTGGGATTGATGGGGACTTTACAGAATGCAAGAGCAAATAATTTGTTGAAAGAATATAAAGCAAAATTTGCTTTACACATGGGAAGTGATATGGCTCTATTAGTATGCAATGTGACATTGTGTGTTTTGCAGAACTAACTTTGCAATTAACTTATGTGTGCACATCGATAATAATGGAGGATGTGCAGGGGGTAGGCGTGAGTTGTTTTGATCCGAAAGGAAAACAGTACCCTCTTGTCAGTGGGATTGATGCAGCCAAAGACTCAAAAGACAAGGAGGAGGCTAGGTAATTTTCCAATGTTTGTCAACAACACCTGAAAAATTGTTCAACAATAACAAGGAACATTTTGATTTACTGACAGATTCTGCTTTGAAGGCAGCTTAGAGCCAAATAAAGTGAAAGGAAAACTTGTTTACTGCAAATTAGGAACATGGGGCACTGAAGCTGTTGTTAAAGGAATTGGGGGCATTGGTACTTTAATAGAAAGTGACCAATTTCCTGATGTTGCTCAAATTTTCATGGCACCTGCTACCATTGTGAATAGTAGACAAGGTGACACTATTACAAAATATATACAATCCTCAAGGTAAGAAAACTCTTATTTGTTTTTGAATCACTTCTCAATATAACTGCTCACTGATTTTTCTATAGCTTGTTCAAACCAACAAAATAATTCCTCTGATCAGATTATCTAAACCATCAATTTTACATTTAATTTTTTGTTGAACCAAGATCACCATCAGCAATGATATACAAGAGCCACGAGGTGAAAATGTCAGCTCCATTTACTGCTACATTTTCATCTAGAGGCCCAAATCCAGTATCCCAAAATGTTCTCAAGGTACGAATACGAATATTTGCAACCTTCCTTTGTAGTTGGTGGTCCTCTATTCTGCCACAAAGTACTTACATTTTAATTTGCCACAAAGGTTTGAAAACATTCTTTTGAATATTTTACCATACATATTTGTTAAGTATTCAAGTCTTTTTAAAAAGCTACAAATTTTTTGACATAAGTACACCAGACTTATGAACATGTATAATATAAGCATTGCCAACCAACGTGAAAATTATTCATGTTATGAGGGATTTTAATAAAGAAAGAAGATAGATGTTATTCTTATTTGTAGAAAATAGGAAATAATTTATGATGAAAATAATTTATAATTTTTTTTTCGATAATATCCAAGAAGTATGATTTTAATTTGGACATATAGAATTGTAGTTATATATTTATTATGTTTTATGGATTTTTATACATATTTATATGCTTATTATATGGGTATTGTATCTTCTATATTAGGGTGTTCAATGATCCTTTTTGTGCAGCCTGATGTTGCAGCTCCTGGCATTGACATCTTGGCATCTTATACTCTGAAGAAGTCACTCACTGGTTTGAAGGGGGACACTCAATTTTCAGAATTTATTCTTATGTCTGGGACTTCCATGGCATGTCCTCATGTTTCTGGAGTTGCAGCATATGTTAAGTCATTTCACCCACATTGGACTCCTGCTGCAATTAGGTCTTCTATTATCACCACAGGTAATTAAGATTAAATCCTAATTCCACTTTTCTCAGTTGTTTTATTTGCAGCACATGCCCAGTTTGCAAAGTGTAGAGTAAGTAGTATATGGACAATGAAGAAGATGTTTACATTTTTCATCTGATACAAAATCCTTATGTATTGTACTGTATATAAGTTTGTTGACTTTATGATAATTATCTTAAAAGTTATATGAATGATAATTTTGGTTGAGATATAACTTATTCACATAGTATATATAGAATTGAACTGCAGAAGATATTTTGAGATGGCTGACATGTTTATATAATATTTTGTAAGCCAAACCAATGAGCAAGAGAGTTAACAGTGAGGGAGAATTTGCCTATGGTGCTGGTCAATTGAACCCAACAAGAGCTGTTAGCCCTGGTTTGGTCTATGACATGGATGACTTAGGGTATATCCAGTTCTTATGCCATGAGGGGTACAAAGGTTCCAGTTTATCAGCTTTAGTTGGTTCACCAGTAAATTGCTCCTCTTTGCTTCCTGGGCTAGGCCATGATGCTATCAACTACCCCACAATGCAACTGAGCCTGGAAAGCAGTAAAGGCACAAAATTAGGAGTTTTCAGAAGAACAGTGACCAATGTAGGTCCTGCTCCAACCATCTACAATGCAACCATTATTTCACCTAAGGGAGTGGAAATCACAGTGAAGCCAACTAGCCTCAGTTTTTCTAAAACCAAGCAGAAGAGGAGCTTCAAAGTAGTTGTGAAAGCCACATCTATTGGAAGTAGCAAAATTGTATCAGGCTCCCTTATATGGAGAAGCCCACGTTACATTGTAAGGAGCCCTATTGTTATCAACAATCCATAATAAGGTTATATTTAGCAGTGACCTAATTAACTAAGCTTTTAAAGTTCCCTTTGTATCAATTACAGTTTGTTCATCATGTAATTACAAATTTCAATAAAGATGGTATGCTATAACTTTTCACTGGAACTTCATGGCAACTCCAAATGGACCACATGACCGAACAAAACTGGAAGTTACTTTGTTTACGGTTTATGAATATTTAAATTAATCAGTTAGCCCTTATATCTTCAAAAAGTGATTTTTTTTTCATTCTTCCTTAGTGTTAAGTATTGTGATGTATAACTGTATAAGATAATCAATAATTGAAGTAATTATACAATTATTATATTTTATTTTACGTGGACATATAAAATAATTTTACACTGAATATGCCTCGATTCCCAAGGTAGATCGCTGCAATGTAGGTTGAGACAAAGTGACTCTAGAGTCCGTTATTTTTTTTTTTACAATGGTGGAAGATTTAGCATTTAATGGGTAAGGAGATGATGGAAATATCCTTCCTGGAATTTGCAAAGATACTTGTTCATACATGAATTTTATTGCAAAATGTTCGTTCCTTGAAAATATATTGGTGTTTTTAGCTAACTTCAAAACAATAAGATTAGTTTCTTTTCTAAATTGTAGGATAGTTCTACTTGTATTATCTTTCATTACAAGAAAATACATATTTTTACAAAAAAAATTGACAACCAACAAGTAAAAATCAACGTGAAGTAGTTAATAGAGTTGAAATTACATTGCATAGGTAAACTTTAAAATAATAAATGCTAGTCATTAGAAAGATTACTTTAAGTAATATCAACTAGTCGTAAAGCTCTAAATTGCACACAAATATGAGAGTATCTTTTAAGTATCACAGGGACTAGAAGTGGTGGCAAACCAAGGAAGAAACAATTTTGGAAGCCAATTCTAAACAAATTAAGTACTAGACTAAATGCTTGGAATGAGAGATTTTTGTCGTTGGTAGACCAAATTTGTCTAACCAAGTTAGTTTTTATAGCATTACCCCTATTCTATTTATCATTTTGTAAAGCTCCATAATTGGTGTGTAAAAGCATCATTAGTATTCAAAGGAGGTTTTTGTGGAGGTGAGTGAAGGAGAATAGATCTATATCATGGGTTAGCTGAGAAAACCTGTGTAAATCTAAAGAAGAGAGAGGGTTGAGTTTTAAAGATATCCAAAAGTTTAATTATGCTCTCTTGACTAAATGAAAATGACGTTGGTTGAGTGAAGAAAAAGGGAAGTAGAAAGATTTATTGTTATCAAAATACAATGTGGATTTAGGTAACAATCACACCTAAATGAAATTCCAATCCTGGTGGTGAAGAGACTTACTTAAAGTATGTCACGAGGAAGAAGGTGCAGGTTAGTTTCAAGAAGCAATAGGTTGGAAAGTCAAAGTTGGGTGTGGGTAGACAACAATAATCTCAAAACACTGTTCCCTAGGATGTACTCCATATCTTTGGATCTGGACCAAAAGGTGGGAGAGGTAGGTGTGTGGGAAGTATCTGAATGGCAGTGGCGTTTAAAGTGGAGGCATGCTCGGTTCGTATGGGAATCTGCACAAGAGGAAGAACTTTTAAGGTACATATCCAAGGTCAAATTGAATAGGGAGGTGAAGGATGAGCAGGTGTGGGGAAGTGAAGAACCATTCACTGTGAAATCAGCTTATGAATGCTTAACCAATCACGCCAGAGGTTCTCATGATGGTCTCTTCAAGAACCTCTGGAAGGTTAAAGCTCTGCTCAATGTGTTGATCACTGTTTGGAGGGTTCTGTTGGATAGAATTCCAAATGGAGTGTGCTTAATTAGGATAAGGGTGGTGGTAAACACAACTACATGTGCAATGTGCCAGGCTTCAGATGAAACAACTCATCATCTGTTTCTAGAGTGTAAGTATGCACAATGTGTATGGTCTATGTGTTTTAGATGGATTGACATTATGTTTGTACAACATAACAACTTGAAGCTGTATAAGAAAATGATAAAAAATGGTAAGAAGAAGAAATGTTTCTTATTCTCTTATGTGTATATTACATCACTTCATGTATAGGAAATATATAGGAGTTTCTCTCCCCAAATTACAATCTAATTAGGTAGGATACTAATCATGAGATTCTATAATTATTAAATTAATTGCATATAATTGGGTACAGTATCGTCAAATATTGCATACAATAATTGCATATAATTTGATAATTATTATTTCCTTAATACTCCCCTCAAGTTGGTAGGTGAAGATCAAGAACCCCCAACTTGTGTCGTAGCGTCAAAAATCG
>Ga0123341_1003724_pt1 | contig 13178 bp, 8 predicted proteins | sample Turbeapinknodule_FD_89959 | JGI IMG/M metagenome (GOLD analysis project Ga0123341, IMG submission 89959) | Root nodule microbial communities of legume samples collected from Mexico - Turtle bean Mexico pink nodule | ecosystem: Host-associated > Plants > Roots > Nodule | place: Mexico: Nepantla... | reverse complement strand
ATATATATTAGATCATCAAGATGAGTTTGATAACTATACAGAAGTTTGGAAATATTCATTACTCAACTAAATAAAAAAAAATCTCAAATTAAATTGAGTTAAATTTTTTATAATATTTTATTAGAATTAATTCAATCCAACCCTCTTTAATCGGTCAATTGATCCAAGTTTTGAACTTCTTTAAATTTGTCATTTAAAAATAAAAATTATTAAAATATAACGTTACCAATAACTTAATCAACTTTTCAATGGATGTAAATTAGTTAAAAAAATGTTTTTTTTATATATAAAATGACAGAAGCTGTATTAATCATGATTTTTTTCTTGTGATTATAGTTGAATTGTAATTAATGAAATTCGGGATAAATACTGCGTCCGTAATGTGACGAGTTAAAGTGTTTTAGTATTGTTAAAGTGCTGTAGATGTTTAGGAGGCAGTCAGCTGCAACACAGCTGCGAGATAGATTCAACAGAAAATATTCGTTCTTTCTGAAACAGCAACAAACAGTTTAAAACAAAGAGAACAGTGTGTTAAACCTATCATGCAGGTAACTGCAGCTGTCTATCAGCGTATTTACATGTAACAACGACAAAAAAAATTAACTGCAATTGCTTAGCAAAAACAAAACAAAAATCATTCCAGATAGTAACTGAGAACCTGATTACTGGAAAATGTCCAGCTTAAATATTTGAATAAAAGGAGTCACAGACTTAGAAATCCAAGAACTTACGTTTGCTTCAACAACTACTACAAAAAATAAATGTACAATGCAGTTGTTGACAGATAATGTGCTACGACCCCATAAATACAAAGTGCTCACACAAGAATTACAGAATGATAATGATCACTGTATAAATGACAGATCCTCATCCAAACTCCCTGCACGCATCCCGTCCTTGTGGAGATTTTACTAACCTTCATGGATTTTAAGGAAGCACGACCATTTGAGTAATCAAGTAACCCCAGATGACCTCTTCACTTCCAACACAAACAGAACAGTCAGTTCTTCCTTGATCAAATATCTAACTTATGGTGCAGTTGATACCAATTTTGGATCATTTGATGTAAGATTCTCTTGGGTCCTTGTTACAGCTTTGCCTGTGACCAAACCATATATACATGTTTATAGCATCATTATAATTTTTTTCAAGATAGGAGAAGCAAAGAACGAATAATGAAAGCAAAATGAGGGGGACATAGTAGCAATATTGATTTTGATACAATGAATACTGACTTTCATCTTTGCCCATTTTCCTTCTGCTGCGCCATAGAAGTCGTATGGGTGTTCCAGAAAAACCTGCGTCCGTACGCAGCTGCCTCTCCATATAGCGCCTGTAAGTCTCAGGAAAAAGTTTTGCATCATTGACGAAGAAGACAAATGTAGGTGGCCTTATGGCAGCCTGCAAGAGGAGATCCAGTTAGACTACAAAGTAATTAAATATATTTTATATTGTGAGTACATAAAAGTATAACCAAAGGAGCTATTGAGTATGACTGCTGCACTATTCATTTCAATCATTCTAGTAACAAAAATTTGCCAATACAATACAAAAACTAACATGTCCCGGCCCTAGAAGGCTCCTCACTGTGCAAATAAGGGGCCATTGTGCGTAGTCTTACCGGCATATGCAAAAGAGGCTATTTCCAAATTCAAACTCATGGCCAATCGGTCAACAAGGTACAACATCCTAATAAATGCAATGGGAACATCTCTATCATGAACAATAAAAATTCAAGAAGAATTCATCCAAACATTCCCAGTAAACTAAAAGACAAACATTAACAACTATTAACATGATACAAATACCTGAGTGCAATAGTAAACACGCCCTCTTTTTCCACCACGTGTCCTAGGCGGAGGCTTAAAAGCTACTGCTTCCAGAACTACTTGATTCAATATAGAAGTGCCAAGTCTTCTAGATCTTTCCTTTTCAACTTCACTGGCTGCAACAATAATCCTATTCGGAAAAACAACAATAAGCGATCAGCTATCAACTCCAACGAAACTTATCAAACCTGAATAAGTAATAAGTTTAATATATGAGACCGTGTTAGTGTCTACATCCAAGAAAAGTTATTCGCTATTAAAATTTATCTGTGACAAATAGTTTTCTACATCCAGAAAAAACAAAGCTAATCCATATCCAAATAAAAATTATTTTGAAAAGAGCCAGCTTCTCAAGTCCACTTATGTGCACTGTTTAAGCTCAAGAAAACGACCAAGGACTTTTTTACCACACATCAAGAAACACCAGTGCATACTAAATTGCAAGCCATCATCGGCCAATAGTGTGACTACTACTTGAGATCAACCATGACCCCCTACATTACAACAGATAAGTTCAACAAAATATACGAAGCATGACCTCATTCACCATGGGGGATACAAGTTGATATTTATTGCACGTGCCTATGAAATAAAAACTTGTTTTAAAGGGAAAGTTGGAGGAATTCAAAGCATGGAATTAGCATGCTATACAGCATAAATCAATAATTTTCCACATAAAACATACTTGTCAACACTATGACCAGCTATAGCAGTAGAATAAACAATTGGAGCCCAATCAAGTGAGCGAAGCTTCTCCCTGACATCTTCCTCATAGTGTAATGCAGTCTGCTGCTTTTTATTTGGTATTGTATCCCACTTGTTTACAACTATCACACAACCTTTTCCTTCTTTTTCTATCCTCTCAGCTATCTTGTAGTCCTTCAAAAGACATTTAAATAGTTCAAGGAGGGGAAAAGTATACATTAAACAACTACTATCCCATGTGTCTCCAGACCTGCAGCACTACTTTATTATAACAAAAAGAAAGACAATATAATTTTTATGTAACAAACAATTTAATCAGGAACCTGTTCTGTGATACAAGCCATGGCCTCAATGACAAGAGCAACAACATCAGAACGACGAATAGCACGAAATGCTCGATTCACTGACAAAGCCTCTGTTGTACTCCCAGCTGAAGCTATGGCTGCTCTTTTCCTGATTCCAGCAGTATCGATAAGTTGGAACTTCTACAGAAAGAAAATAATTATTGTGATTCCTCAAAATTATAAAAGATTACCAAATCACTATGACAATCTGGTATGGTCCAAAAAATATACAGCCTTAAACAAAGTTGGGGTTGGGAAAGCCTTATAACCAACCAATCGTTTGAATTTTTCTGAGAAAGTATAAATTTTAGGTTTAACTCAACTTCACAAAACCGAGTTATAAGATGAGATTTGTACCAATTTATATATTATAATTTGATCATACCATACTATACCATCTAAAAAAATGAGTTTTAGACATAATTTAATCTTATAAAACCAACTTATAATATGAGGTTTACATCCATTTTATAGACAATAATTTAGTCATATTTGCAATCGATATGACATTTCCAACAATTTTTACAAAAAATAATAAAACATTTGAATTAAGACTTGATTTTTTTTTGTGGTGTTACATACACCATGTGTTTACCAGTCACCAAAAGAATCACACCTGTCCATCTGGTCCAGTAAATTCAGTATCAATAGCATCACGAGTAGTGCCACTGATGGGGCTAACTATTGTTCTGTCCTCACCAACCAATGCATTCAAAATGCTACTTTTGCCAACATTTGGCCTACCAACAATGGAAATTGCCGGAACATATTCTTCTTCTTCTTCAAGAATATTTGATTCCTATAGTTCAGCCATAAAAAAGTATGAATTAAAAAACAAAGGGTCTCGAAATAAGAATAAAAACTAAGATCCTAAATTGTATAGTGATCAACAATAATACCACCTGAATCTAATTACTTGTTATCGGTTGGTGATGCAAAGTATAGTCAACTCAGCGTGCTTGCGACATAAAAGTAGAAAATAAAACCTAAATTTATCAGAAGAGAATGCAACTTATATAGAAAACAAACCTCAAATTTCTGTAAGCCAGAACAAACAAGGTCAAGAAGCTCTCCAGTTCCAGTCCCTGAGATTGCTGATATTGGAAGTGGTTCAAATCTGATGTAGTAACCACAACACAACAACACTTGCTGATTACAACATAACTCTTAGAAAGATCAGTAAATAATATGATGCAACTATGTAAGAATTCCACTCAGCATGTTTAGCCGCTCAAAATTTCAGGTGTCCGTTTTGAGAGGGAGAGGTGATTTAGATGCTGTCAAGGATATTTTTGTTGATCTCTTATACTTTTAATTTAAATATATTCAAAATATATGATGTAATCCTGAACATCTTTATGACTGCTAAAAGGCTCATCTCAGAGAAATTAAGTTTCTTTATAAATGTGTACTTGTTGCTATATCTTAATCGCTTCAATAATATAAAACTGCATAAGAACATGTATTTTGTGTCTGACCATAGTTATTTCCTCTACAATTACTCACGTGTGAACTAATAAGAGGAAATATGAAGCTGCAGATAGTAAAAAATAAAGTTAGTTGAAATAAACAAGGGTGGTTTTGTAACACTACTACAGAACATCATAATTAAAATAATGGCTTACTACCACATGAACTGGATACTTATTGAAAATTTAACTGCTTTTGGTTAAATTAACCACTAATATAAGTAAGTAACCTGATTCCCCTCAATGGTCATTGAATTTAATTGAACACAATGTGAAAGTATCAATAACACCTTTGATGGCCTCAATTGTATCTTGGATTGGAACTGGCACACAAATAATTAATGCTTGTTGAAGCATATTCAAAATTATATCCGTGAATTTCCAAAACCAAGCATACAATAGATGTTCTTGGACTAGATATTCATGCCACGAAAACATCAGATCATAAACATTGTTTATAAACCGGTTAAGTGTCATGACCATTTTCCACTGTTTTTGGCCACACTTTAGGCATGCATTATCCACCCACTCAAGGAGTGCACCTCACCGAAATAGCTTACCCAAGGGACCAAAATTCAGATGCCTGGATAATTCTTTTGCGGGGAGATTCACACTTGTTAACTGCGAGAATTACATGTTTATCTGAGTAGTTTCTACGCAGCCAATCAGCAATCTCCTCATCAGCTGCTGTTAGTCCTGCCTGTTCAACATATGTGTCATTACTGTCTTCGGATCATGATTTGGAGCAGCTTTATGAATCAGTTGATATATCATGCTTTTAAAATAGGTATTAAAACAACAAAATTAGATTGTCCCGTTTTGAAGGTGTATAATTGTCAGCTGTAGCCAGATGGCACCATTATAGGAACCAAGTTATATAACAAAAGAAATAACTACACCAGTGCTAATATGTATCACTGATCATAATAAAATTCCTCTATATAATGGAATTAGAGAAATCCAACAGAGAAACAGTACCGGATAGAAATAACCTCGGTACAAATACGGAATAACCACTAATGGGACTTTCCCAACACCCTCATCCACAAATACCTATCAAACCAGGCGAGCCTACCAGAATAGGCAGCTACCATATCAGATTTCATCTTAAAACTAGTTGGCATTAAATGAAGTTGTCCAACAGATATATAAGCCACACTCTTTTGCAAACCTGACGTATGGGCCTAAGACACCATAAATACCCAAAGCAGTAAAATACGGCTAAAATTTAGATTCAAGAATTACCCAAAAAAATGTATTAATGACTGTAGCCTCAGAGGACTGGATTGCCCATCCAATTCTTAATAAAAGGAAATATCACCTTTTAACATATCTTGTGACCCATTTTTTATATATCTATTATATTACATAAGAAACGATCAGGGAAAAAGAAACAGCCTTGGTGAAGGAAAATAAAAAGATATGGCATACAAAATACCTGACCATCGACCAGGAAAATAATAACAGATGATTCTTCCACAGCTGCAGTTGCTTGTCTCTCGATCATTGAGGGCATCCTGGCAACAGCTGCTTCCCTAACAGCAAGTGGAATGCCATCCATACCAATGGTAGTAGTAATAGCCAGCTCTTCCATAACAGTAGCTTGTGACTTTGAAACAGTGATAACCCCCCCTGTGTCCACTACCATGAATTCATGCTCTCCCCAATACGATCGACCATATAAACGATCCCTGGTAACCCCAGGTTCATCCACCACAATAGCCCTGTTTCTCTACAATTTAAGCATCAAAGAGGTGACTGTTATAACTAATCAATTTCAACATTCAGGTTTTAGATGCACCAAATTTTCCAATGTTACTTCCCTAGAACACGAAAACATAAAGAAAAAATAAAGTTTACAGAAATCTTCAATACCCCAACAAGACGATTAAACAATGCTGACTTGCCAACATTTGGCCTTCCAACAATTGCGACCCTTTGGAGAAGATTGTCCGGGATCTGCCATTCAAATTAGAAGAGTTTCCGTAAGTCCCTGTTTATTTCAATACTTTCGAAAGAAATACTGCTAACTAGTTACAAGCAATAAAGAAAAAATATCTGCTTAAAAATATTCATAGCTATTGTGACTCGCACCGAAGCTCGAGAATGCAGTAAATTCAAGCGCGAGTGACAAATCTCCCCATTGATTGGAGATAAATTAAATAAGAATCAAATAACTAGAATAGACTCATTGTTTGAATTCATTGGCATTGTGTAGAGTTCCAGAGTTTGCCAAGTTCATTATTGTTGTAATATATAGGCTTAATTACCCTTTTTATTTTTTTATTTTATTCAATTTGATCCTTCTATTAATTAAAAAAGTCAATCATGTCTCTCAATTTTAAAAATGCAACAATGTGACCTTGAAATTTAAGGTGGTTAGTTTTATATATTGTTAATATAATGGAATAAAAAGTTAATTAAGCCATTTATATATATATATATATATATGTGTGTGTGTGTGTGTGTGTATTTAACAAGAAAAACTTAATTATATACTAACAGATTTTGTTCTACGTGCACTTCTACTGCGGGATTGAGCTGTTTCCTTGTGATCATTTTTCTCCTCGTCTTCTGAATTCAAAAAACATAGAGATGGTTATTGAAGGCGCGCTGCAAAGAGAAGCAAAAACGAATTAAAAATATATGTATTCACCAATGGTCAGAACTTGAGACAGAGAGCTTGAATAAGCTTGGGCAGCATCCTTTGCTTCTTGTTCGAGGGCGATGACATCGAGCTCGCCCAGTTCCGCCGATTCTTCTTCGTCGTCGACACTGTCGGAGAATTGGGCGGCGGTAGAGCGCAGGACGGAGCGGAATAGGGAGCGGCGAGTGGGGTTTTGGCGAGAAAGGATTGAAGAGGAGAAGGGAAGAGATTTGTGGAATAGGGAAATGGGGTTTAGGGTTTTAGCGAGAGAGTAAGAGATGGGTGGTAGTGTTAGAGTGTGTGCCATGGCATGGATTGGGAAGTAACTAAATCTCAAGTCTCAGGATTCAACATTTGGCGGGGAGGGGTTTATCTACTCTCCTTCTCTCCTTACGTTAACAAATATCCTATTCCCTACACACAATATTTTTTTTTTTCAAGTTTTCCAACTAAATTTGGAATTTAATTTTATTAATTAGAAAAACTTGTTAAGGGCTTTTTTTCAGACAAAATTAAGGTGTTCTGTTTTGAGTGATTTAACAAAATTTAATTCTGGTGATATTACGTAGGAGTTTTAACTTTTAATTTTCTGATTAATTGCATAATAAAAGAACAAAATGAAGATTTTTATATTTATGAGAGTACAGAAATAAAATTATGGAGTTAAAAAAAAAATCCTCCAAATGATAAGACAACAATTCATATATCATCTAAATATGGTAAATAAATCGTTTTAAATTGAAAGAGTACAAAAATACCTTCTACTTTGTAAAAACTGTATTTTATTAAGTATAAATGAAAAGTTATAACTTATAAAAGTGTAACAAGTCTTACAAAATTCTGTAAAAATATTAATAATATGATATGATAAGTAATATCATTATATCCTTATAATAGAGATTGACCAAAAAAATTAAAATTTATTTTTTTAATTCAAGAAGACGAAAAAAAACACTAATACAGTATTTGCATCAGCTTGTTTATTTTTTAATCAGCATTTGCATCAGCTTGTAAAAACTATTTTTTAATTTATATCCATTATTATTAAAGTTATATCCAAGATATTTTTGTAATTCATTATATTATTCAACTAAATTAATTATTTTTTTACAAACTATCCTCTCCACTTTTTTTGTTCAATCCAAAGATCTTTATTTTTTCAGTTTCTCTGTAGTCTAAAACAAAGATTGGTTCAAAACATAGAATAGTGGAAGCTACTAGTTTCTCGCCTACCTTACCTTTGTATTTCAACTTAAATAGTCATCCTGAACATGTATATATAAACGTTACAGAACCAAAGCTCAGAAAATCCACACGTCACGTTTAGCAGTATCTTTTTGTAGCCAATTGAAAAAGGAATCTGGAAGCTGCATTCCTCTGACATGTCTGCCTGTTTTGTTCAGCGTCAACAACTCAAGAATTTCTTATTCCCTAGTCATGCTTTACTTGCTAACTCTGCAGAATCACATACTTCTTGCGGACTATCTGGTTTAACTTTTATTTTTACTGGATTCCCAAGCATTGATTTATCTTCCATTCTAGCAATTTCTAAAGCTTTTGTACAAACTGGAAAACTCTGATCATCCCAGAACTCCAAAATCACACCAGAACCTATGCATGTTCTTCCCTCGTAAAAGGCCGCAAACTGCCCAGCTGCTAGACCTTGATCATCTTCAGATATGCGGACAACAGCAGAGTGACCTTGGCCATCTCCTTCCACTTCCATTTGTAAGGTACAATCATAGAATCCAGGACCATGTCTCACCTGAAAAGGTCAAGATACCATAACTCTGAGAGAGTACTACAAAAATGGGAAACGTTTTAAATAACAGGAAAGAGAACTTGATATTCAAGTAATCCACCTTGCATTGAAGTTGACTTGTCTGGCCTGGGGGCAGCTCACTAAGCCATTTAAAAGAGCCAACACGGAATACACGCCTCCTTTTGTCAAAGGAAAAGTAATTTCTTGAGACAAAAACTACATTGTTTTTAACATCCTTCTCGACAACATACCTGCATAAGATAAAAAAAATGGGATGAATTTCCTTTTTTTTAATACAAGCAGAAATTTGACATCTGGACAGGAATGCATGGAAAAGATTTTTTTTTCAAATGATTCAATGTGGAGAAAATAATTGAGGTAATGATAATAAAAAAATTGTACAGATCGTATTAATAATCTCATATTTCTGCAACTACAACGTGGATATATCTTCAATGCAAAATGAATTGTATAATTACATGATTACAACTAATGTAGGAAAGAAATACGGAGATAACAAACCATGGACCTCCAGGTAGCCGTAGACCCTGACGCTGACCAATAGTATAAAACCAGAATCCTCGATGCTTGCCAAGGAAATCCCCTGTCTCAGCCTCCAGTATGATACCTTCTCTTTCTCCAATATGTCGTGCAACAAATTCACTGAATCTTATCTATAACTCAAAAAGTGAACAGAAACAGAAACAAAGAAATCAAACTTCTAGACTTGCTTCTAAACAAAAATATGGCATCATTGATGTTTTCAAATAGAAAATTAAAGAATGGTTACAATAATTCATATGGACATTGCCATAAGTGTCATTTCATTTATATTTTAACCTTCCACTCTTATAACCTTTAAAAGCTCAAAAAGTGATTTGTAAACACTTCTCATCATCATGAAATAGATATGATGCAAAGGACCCGTTCACTGCACATACCTTGCCCAAAAAGCATATTCCTTGGGAATCCTTTCTATCCTTATTTGGTAAATCAAATTCTGTTGCAAGCCTGCGAACTTCATCCTGCAGATGATTGGCAGGAGATGAAAATTAGATTAATATTCCTTCAAAACAACATGCAGTGTTACAGAAAAAGATAACGTGATAGCTTTTATAAATGGTTTACTTCAAAAGAGCATCCAAATATCAACCTACAATTAAGGGCACTCAAAAACCTATTTAATAAATATATTCAGAAAATTCCATGCCCAAATTCTCTTGTCAGCCATCATATAAAAAAGGATAGCAATTGTCTTTTCAACCCACAAGATGGAAAAGGAAAAAACTTCATATAGAGTAGGATAACTCGTTGGCATGTACAAATGGTTACTTAAGTGCACCATCCAAATTTAAATCACAAACAACAATTAAAGGCACACAAATTTAATAAATATATTTCGAGTGCTTACTGCCTGACTCCTCAAGATAGACATCAAAAAGTGATTGAATTGCAGACAAATTTAAAGGCAATTTAAGCATTCAAAATTATACAAATTCACAACAAACCTTGGGAATACAACCAAGTGGAAAAAGAAGTTGCTTTAGCTGGAATTGTGAGAGGTGTGAAAGGAAGTATGTTTGATCCTTTACCTAAAATTCCAAAAGCACATTAAGATCTAATAGTATGTAAAAGTATTTTCCCGCACAATAAATGGGAAAGTAAAGACATATGCAAAATTTAATACTAGTATAATTAGTGAAGATTCTTCAGACAGAGCTGAAATGAAAGTACCCAAATATCACCTAGATATAATAATAGACAAACAAAACCAAGATTCATGAGTACCATATCTTGTGATAGTTCAAGAACAGAAGGCCCGTTCATGCCATCAGCACATGGGTGGATAACATTTGCATAATGCCCAGAGGCAACATAGTCAAAGCCCATGCCACCAATAGCATCCAAGAATGCACCTAACAGAAAATATTTGATTAATGAAACCGAAAGAAAGTACGTGAAACTAACTACAATAAGGTCAGATTGGATTTATTGCATTTGACTGAATGTATACCAAACTTTATCCTTGTATTGCAAAGAACATCGGGGTTAGGAGTTCGGCCACTACTATACTCTTCAATGAGATAAGAAACCTGATATACATGTAAGTAATAGTCAAACACGAGGCAGAAGATACCTACACTATTGCAACTTACATTTTAGTCTTGTCTAGGTAAACTTATTGATAAGCTCTTATAAAAGAAAAGAATAAGGTAAAAGAATTAAACTTCTTTCATAAGTTAAAATTAACTTAAGCTATTGATTAATTTAATAGAAATTCTCACATTTAACTGTTCCATAAGCTTATTATAAGTTATACATAAACTAAATTTATGTTATGGAAGAAACTTAATTCGTTTTTCTTTTCCAACAAGTACTTGTTCATAAGCCTTTCCAAACAAATAGTTTACACTTATTGGTATAAAGTAGCTGAATGTTATTTCCTATTAAAGGGAAAAGTGCATAAATATTGAACAAAAATAGCTGAATCGATCCAGCATACCACATTGTTCCAGTATTCATCAGTTAAGTGAACAACTTCTAACGGTACATCAACCTGCAAATAGAAACACAGACACCATTTGCATTTCCATTACTAATTTCCCGATCAGAAAAATACACGACAAAGGCGTTGATAAAAAGCGACCTGTTCACAGACAGCTTTGGCATACTTCAAATCCTCTTCCCAGGGGCACTCAGACCAAAAGTTCTCAAAATCTTCCTACAGAAAACCACGCATGAGAAAGCAACAGCCAGAATATCGATTACGCAATTCAATTTTAAACGAGAAGAATGAAGGCGTACTTGGAACCATATCTTGAGGTAGAAAGCGGTGCAGGAATGGCCGGCGGCGTGGAGCAGCCGCAGAGCGACGCTGCTATCAACACCTCCGCTAACGAGAACCGCGACTCGGAGCGGCGAATTCTGCGGCAAGGAGCAGCGGAGGTAGCGGTGCAAGTCGGCGGAGAGAGGAAGCGAGGTGTGCGCAACGGCGGAAGAAGAAGGTCGGCAAAAAAGCCTGACGGTGCGACATGGAGGCCTAGGGTTCAGCGTGTGGAAATGTTGGGATGTGAAGGCAGTTAGAGGCAGAGAAGCCATTGGCCTCCAATTCCATCGCACGGCCACCCTCAACATCTCACCTCATCCATTTAGCGTGTCATCTCAAGAAAACGTTTCAGGAAAACACACTTGCTCGGATCTCTGTGTTTTTTTTTCTGTTTTTTTTTTATATTTTGTTTCAACTTTTGAAGAATTTTGTCGTGGTTTTCTTTCTAAACAATTATCTTCTTTTTTTAAAATTTCATTATTTACTTCATGAAATATCATCTGTGCTTTTATCCAAGCTTTGGAAGGAATTTCTTGTTAATAATTGGTATAAGTGATTTTCACTTGAATTTAATATAATTTCCACTAATCCAATTAATTTTAATTAAGTGATGTTAGGTTGAATATGGTTTTTTTATGTCCATCCAACTCAACTCAACTAATTCAATTGATTGGATTGAATCATCAATATAGATTATTATCTTTCAACAAAAAATATTCAAAATATATAATGTTATTTCATTTTTATAAACTAACAATAATACTTATAGCCACACATAAGTAATTATCAAAATATTGAAAAGTCAAAATAAAAAATTGAAAATACTAGTGGAATTACATATTATTGCGTTGGGTACATTTTGATCATTTTATCTTATTTTATTAAATTAAAAATTTAATATTCATATTGTACTCGTATAGGTCGAACAGTCAATTCCATACCTCGGTTCATACGATTGGACCAACCGATATGTCCATATTCGAGTGGACTGATCAACATCCTCGGTCCATTAACGCTCAAACCAATGTCAACAAAGTTAACATATCATTAAGAATTAGGTAATACACCTCTAAGTATGATTTATCTCACTAATTGGACCCAACAAAGTAAGTCCATTAAAATAATATAAATAGCGCATATTTCAATAAATAAGGTACGTCATTAATTATTATGCTCTGACAACCGAGTATCGAACGTCCTTTATTGACTTGAGCGTCAAAGTGCCTTCTGCAGGTATCCCATTTGGCATTCTCTTCCGAAACTGAGCGACCAGGCGACCGAGACCTAAAAGAGTAATACGAGGATGAAATGAATAAGCTGAAGTGTGTGTTGACCGACCGATAAGAGAAAGAAAGACGAAGTCACTCAATAATTTTAGCTTTATACTATTAATTTACTTTAATGTTTATATAGTTTTAGTTTTAGACTATTAATAGATTAAGAGATTTGTTCGTGGGTTGTAATTGAAATTAATATACAGGTGTGTAATGAGTAATTTGTCTGTCAGTAACAGTTAAAATATTGAATTTTATCAGTAAATAAAAGTTTCATTTTAAGTTAGGAAAAGCTAATAAATATTATCGATTGGTTACACT
>Ga0123341_1003722_pt1 | contig 13179 bp, 8 predicted proteins | sample Turbeapinknodule_FD_89959 | JGI IMG/M metagenome (GOLD analysis project Ga0123341, IMG submission 89959) | Root nodule microbial communities of legume samples collected from Mexico - Turtle bean Mexico pink nodule | ecosystem: Host-associated > Plants > Roots > Nodule | place: Mexico: Nepantla... | reverse complement strand
TTATATTAAAATATATTCTGTAAAATACACATTTTAAATGATAGCTGTATATTTTTATAGTTTCACAGTTTAACTTAATGTAATATTATAATTAATATGTTCTATCAAGAAATAAACTTAAACTATCTTTATCAAAATTTTGGACAAAATTAAAATATAGATAAACCTATCTTAACCAGAAACATAAATACCCTATTTTAAGAAAATTTTAATCTAAATTAATTAAAAAAATTGGATGTTAAATATATTAGTTTAAGAAGATTTAAATTCAAATTAATTAAAAAATTTCGGGTTTGATCATAAATACCCTAGTTTAAGAAAATTTAAATTCAAATTAATTAAAAATGTTGGGTTGGTTTGGGAAATTTTTGGTTCTTAATATTATTCAACTGGATAATTGTTTAAAATAGAAAAAATTGTTATTAAATAGTAAAATGCTATAATAAAATAGAAAAGAAACGGTAAAAGATCCCAAAGAGCAGAGTGCATAATAAAACTACTGTTTAATGTTTAATGATTTCTTTCCATTTCCTACTACTTCACGAAAGCAATATGGTTTCACTTAAACACGAATGTTTGTTATATTTTATGTGGTTTCACTTAAACACGAATGTTTGTTATATTTTATGTTCAAGATTTGATGTATAGTCTCTCATTCCTTTTGTGCTACCGTCCTTCTTATCACCGTCCTTCTTATCACTTATATTTTGTAACAAAATGACGCAAGATTGATTTATCTGTCCCACTAGCGCCAAAATATTCTAGCCAAGATTCCACTTCAAGATTATTTTTCATTGTAATTACTATATTAAATGTTTATTATAATAATATTAAGAGAAAATAATAGAATTGCTATGATGAATCGCAAGAGTTTAAAAAACTAGAATTATGACATCAGAAGTCCTAATCTCAAGCGGAAGTCTCAGATACTAACTAATGAGAACCAACTTATATACCTACTTATCATCGAAGATAAGTATGCGTGTATTTCAGTCCTAGTATTGTATGGAATTCGAGTCATTTTTCATCACACTGTCTTGTGACTCGATTTGCTAAATGATATAAAACTAATCAAAATCTTGTCTCGTGAAAGAACTCCTTTTTGCAGTAGCTGTTTCTTAAAAAAATGCATTTCCATTATTGCTCGAGTCACTAAATAAACTTGAAAATTTGTGGAGCAAGTAATGACTGAATTCTTTTATGATCTCGTGTAACTAGATGAAGATTTGCGAGATCTAGAATGAGCAATGGTGGGGCTCCGTCTTGTACGCAAGACAAAGTAGTTCAATTATAGTGGGCAGTCCCCAAGAAACATGAGTCCATTAATGGAACTATCCAAGCCTCTGCAAATTACAACACGAGTTCCCACTTGACAAAATATGGGACTCATGGACCAGTCTGTCGAAGGGGACATGATTTGTCATCTTATCTAATGCCAACTACTTGCAGTGAGTCTAACTGGTATGCAGAGTATAATGGCCTCACAAATCCAAAAAAGAGGAAAAGAAACCTAGTGTGTGTAGTATGAGCATTTAATATGATGTGCATCTAAAGTCCATTTTATAGACGCATTTCATTGCAACGTTGACAATGCAACATGCTTTGAAATAACAGTGTTCGAGCAGATCAAAACATGGTATCCAACGATGCATAATAATCTTTTATTGGGTGAATAGAACAAAATGGCTTGAATTTACATGAGCACCACCTCTAGCTACAATCATCCCTTGGAATGGGAGAAATCTGGATGAGTGTGTAATGCGAGTATAAAAGCTGAGGTATAGTAAGGATCAAACAATGTAGAGCAATGTATCAAGTTATGCTCCATGGATGCACAAATTGTTTGGCCTTCGTCAATGACAGGTTGTAAAGGGAGACACAAGTTTTAGGGTCATTAAAGAGACAGCTATGCAAATTTATTGCGTTTCTATTTGAGGGTTCGTTCTTGTCTCATTGACACACATCCCGTTTTCAACTTTGCCATCATCAACTGATACAGCTGCCTCCTCTTTCAACCCATCCCCTACTCTATCATTTGGTGAATGTCCTGCTTCCCTTCTAGCTCTGCGATCCTATTATAACAACGTAGCACTTCATCAATAAGTAAAAATCAAGCAGCTTCACTGAGAACATCCATGGTTAGAGATGAATAATATTTCATTCAAGTAGATCAAACACAAAACTTGTAGATAAGCTGAAGAACTGCAAACACTGTGGAGATTACTATAGCATAAATGAATATAAATATCTCTTCTAGTTATCAAAATATTAGTCACACGATATCCAGGTTTAAATACAAATTTATATTTAGAGTTCGGATATACTATGACACGAAATTAGAAACTAAATTTTATGCTAGAAAAACTCCATTTTCTGCTGCATATGGAAATTTCATAATATGGTAAGACAAGGGTTTGGTTCTTATTTAGTTTTTGGATTGAATATTAAATAGTGTTCCTTTTAACTGTCACATCTTAATTAACGAAAGAACAAACACATGTTTTACTTCGCTAATTATGCATTAACTAGCACTATACTGAGGTTGAATTAACATCAGAAGAACTAAATGTTACCTCTTTGTAAGGGGAATCTTCAGCTTCAAGCATGTGTATCACATGCCCCATTTTAGGTCGCTTCTGTGCATTAGGATCAGTGCAACGTAAGGCTACAAGAAGGGCTCGTTTTAGTGCCCTTGAAGTTGGTTTCTCAGGAAGCTTGGGATCCAGGACCCCCTCTGGATTTCTGTTACTAACCATCTTCTTGAGCCAGTCAACTAAATTCACCTGAAAATTTAGAGTTTTCCGTTACAAACAAATGAAAAAAAAATGGAATGACAGGGAGGGTTACAGCACTGAAATGTATCAAACAAACCTCTTCTGGAGGCCGACTATAATCAACAGGGTTCCTTCCTGTAAGAACTTCCATAATAAGAATTCCAAAACTATAAACATCACTTCGTTCATTCAACATGCCAGTACTTGCATATTCAGGAGCAACATATCTGCGAATAGAAGAATTAGTAAAATTGCTGGCAACAACTCGTCATGAACAATACACAGAGGAAGGAATGGAGCAACGGAAAAGGAAGAGTATACAAACCCAAAAGTACCCATGACACGGGTGGTAATATAACTGTTGTCAGAGCCAAGGAGTTTGGCGAGGCCAAAGTCTGAGACCTTTGCATTCCACTGCTTACTGAGCAAAATGTTGCTTGATTTAATATCACGGTGAACAACTTTTGGTTCCAACCCCTCGTGTAGATAAGTTAGCCTGTTGAAAAACAAACAGTTATAACACGGAAAAGCATTTTCGCCAACGGCATAACAAGAACTAGAAAATTGGAAACTGAGAAAGAATAGACGAGAATGGAAGAAATTTGAGAAGAAAGAATTTGCTGTTTACCCTTTAGCCGTTCCCAGAATAATGTTCATTCGAATTTCCCATGTTAGAGGACTGTAAGGCCCAACATCCCCATGCAGCCACTGCTCCAAGTTACCATTGTCGACAAACTCATAAACAAGCATTCTGGGAGAGAAAAGAAATTATGATTTCATAATTATCCTACAGGAACAACGAAAAAAAAAGGGAAAACAGTGGTGGTGAATTAAGGAGGAAGCTGAGAAATGAAGAGAAAAGAATACCTATGAGCTCCTTCAGCACAATAACCAAGCAACCTCACTAAATTCTTGTGGCGAACTCGTCCTATAGCTTCCACTTCCACCTTAAACTCCTTCTCAGCTTGCCCCCTACGGTTATCAATCTTACTATTAAGATGATGATGATGTAAAAGAGGAATGCTAAAAAAAAGAAGAGAAAAGGAAGGGAAGAGACCTGTTATTGAGCAAATTCTTAATGGCAACATGAGTATTGTCGTTCAAGATACCGTGATAAACAATTCCATAACCTCCTTCGCCAATAACATTCTCAGGGGCAAAGGCGTTGGTGGAATCCTCAAGCTCCCGGAGAGTGTACCAGTGGCCCCAGCCCAAGTGAGAAACTTCGGGAATGACAGTGGGAACCTGATCGAGGAGGCGAGCCTCAGCACTGGAAGGGTCGTTGGAAGATGAGCGAAGCAAGGCACGTTCGGGGTAGGAAATTCGGTGGTTCTTCCCAATCTCGAACTGGATTCTGTGGTAGCTGAGGGGGTTGGTTTCTTCCTCGGTAGGCGGAACTGGGTCAGGTTCCGGAAAAGGGTCGGGTTGGTGGGTCGGGTTGGTGATGGGGGCGTGGTCGACCCTGATTTCTTGGATCTCCTTGGAGACATCGGGGATGGAAACGGGGTTGGCTTTGGAGCGCTTGAAGGCCACCCAGACGGATATGAGGAAGAGGATGAGGACGATGGCGGCGCCGACACACACGCCAAGCACCACCCAGAGACGGAGGCCAAAGATGGAGGTGGGGTTGGAGAGCTGGTCGTTCATCGCGCCGCTGCTCGACTGATCGGGCATTGCTGTTCATTCATTCATTCATTCCAGCAGCGAAGACAAAAGAAGAGAGTGAAAAAACGTAGAATAAGAAGAAGAAGAAGAAGAAGAAAGGAAAAGGGAGAGGAATGGAGGCAGTGGCAGCTGGCATGGTGGGACCCAAAGAAAACGCAGGATGATGGATGCAATCAATTGCAGTGTTGTCACTGTATGTGTTCTGTTGTGTTGTGTTGTGTCTGTGTGTGGTGTGTGGGAACTACGCTCTTTATTCGGAGAATGCTACGTGTGTGTAGTGTGTGTCTCTCAGGAACTGTGATGCTCAGTGAAGTGGACTTCATTCTTCTATTCGCTGCTTTTTCCACACTCTAAATAATATGTTAATTCTAGATGCATAAACAAATACTAAATACTACAAAAGTGCCTTTTAAATCCTGCTTTAAGTTTAACCAAATCAACTCCATTTTCAGAAAATCTCATACTGCTTAAAATCACTCATACTTTTCACCAATAAAATAAATATTCGTTTTAACTTTTGACTAACACACTCATAGATGCTTTAGTATCAACGGTGCAAATAATGATTGCCACTTAAGAAGTAGTGATGTTGGATGTTTGGGTTGGTTTTACTTCTCGTAAAAAATGGTATTTTTTTCTTATTACAAATGTAAGGTGTCTGTGAATTTTATTAATGGTTAATTTTTTTGATAACTTTTTCTATTAACAATACTTAAATCTAAAATTTCAAGTGTGAATAAAAATGTATTGTTATGTTAGTGGTGTTGTTTAAAGTGCAATAGTGGTTTTATTTTTCTAATTTTGAAATGTTAATTGGAATTATTGGCGTTTTAAATAAAAAAGTTGAAACATTTAACATGCATAGGAAAGTATAGTTGGATTAGGTAAGTTAATCGTTGTTGGCGGACATAATTCTTAGATACCCAACATAGGCTAATTGGGGCCCACGTATAAGTTTCCTTTTTATATATGGATGCTTGCGATGAGTAAAGTTGAAAGCGAATATAAAGAGTAAGAGTATCCTATTCCTACCTTAAACAACTTCAAATCTCATCTTACGTATTGCGTGGTTGGATTTTGTAAGCATAAGTTATTGTATCGTGTAATTATTAAGATTTAACAATCAAGATACTTAATGTTAATGTGAGACATTGATAAGTTGTTGTAGGCGATATTAATTGTTTATGGAGGATATTAAGTGGATTAAGTTATAATCGAATAGTGATGTTTCGATTACTATTGTAAGGTCATAGGCTGGACCTAATGGTTGGTTATTTATTTGTCATTTTTTGACATGTGTATCTAGCTTTATGAGAGAGCACAAGTCAAGAAATCTCAATCAATTAGTCTTAATCACTAAATCATGACTAAAGGCGGAGAATTCAGTCTATATATATATATCAGATTATGCTCTACATAAAGGAGAATCTAATACACACTCAACTACATGTTCTAGATTTGAGATCACCAATACTCTAGAACATTCTGTGGGGTTAGGTAAAATTTTTCCTGCCTCCACAATATATTATGTAAAAAAAAAATTATTCCATAATGATAATAGTCTCACTCTTTATTTTTCATGGATTCGGTTATGTTATTATAATGGATAGTCCAACTTACATTTGATATATAGTTATATGGGATGAATGTTTTTTTCTATTTTAAAATATTTTTAGTTAATGAAATGTTATTATTGTAATAATTTATAAAGCATCTTATTTTGCTCATTAGGTTGATTGAAACAATTTAAGTACTAATTAAAGAAATTTAAGAAAGAAAATTAATTTGATGTCATAGTAATAAATTGGAAAAATTATGTTATAAATTAGAAAATAAATACGACCACATATTTTTAATTAGAAGCGGGAATTTATACGACTACAAATTAATTATTTTAAAATATATTTGGTAAGAATTGAGTAAATAAAATTTGGGATATATATATATATGTATGTTGGGTTTTTGTCTTGATTAGATCCAACGCATGTTGTAACCTTCCATTTTCAGTTTGAAAATTTGTAAGTCTCTTTTATTAAAATTAAGAGCTTATGATAACATCTTTACACCAAAAAATAAATAAAATAACTAAATGCTTTGCTTATTTACCTATATAACTTACTTATGCATCCATACCTTTTTTCTTCTCAAGTTTTTAAGGTTATGTCATATTTTGTTATAAAAAGTCACTATATTACAATGTCGTTCTTATTAAAGAATGAGTATTGAAGTAAGTGAAAGAGAGAAAAATAATGATCCAAATTTCGTCAAATGTACTTCTTTTAATTTTTATAATTTTTTATCTTCAGTGAGAATGCATACACTATTTATTAATTCACTTTATTTTGCATACCAAAATTAAAAGAATGGGTTGGCATGTTGCACTAATGGGCCATAAGATTTTGCATGAATTATTTTGTTTCATTATTAAATATATTTTGACCAATAAAAGATAATAATTAATCTCATAAATTTTGAAAATCCATTTGTTAGAAGGTTTATTAAATTAAAAATGTCGAAATGCTAGAATTAAAAATAGTAGATATAAAATATTTATGTTTTTGAATATTTTCTCTTACCATAACCATTCTGTTGGAGAGTGTTCATTTAGTTGTTTCTAAATTATTGTATAGGAGGCTCATACCAAGAACACGGAGCATGACTAATCTACGTTTTTATTATAACTGATTAAATATTTGTAAACTTTTTGTTGATTTTTCTAATTTGTATTTGGTACAATTTGATTTATTTGAAATTGATGTTGATTGAAAATAAGATTGCTTATTTCAGTATACTACATGGTGTACACATTTGAAATCTTGAAATATGTAGGAGCACGACCTCGACCCAAATCAATGAAAAATCCTTAATTAGGTGAAGAGTTTGATAAAGTACAAAACCATGAAGGTCATGGTGCCGAGCTAGATGCTCGGTCCAATAAAACCATGTTGATCATGGTGCCGAGAGCTTGGTCCAATAAAACCATGAAGATCCATGGTGCCAAGCTTTAAAGACTCAGCCAATTCAATCCAGAAAAAACCATGGAAGGGTATTTACTCTCCATGGTGTCGAGCTTTAAAGACTCAGTCCAATTCGGTTTATCTTAGGGTGCAACATCTACAAGTATGTTTCGTCCATACAAAAGTATGGTTTCTAAATGTGAAGGTTGATGACTTTTTACGACAAGTGCACCGTGTTGTCAGAAATAATAATTTGTCCCTAAGGACGAATATAAATCACACAAGGAACAATTGAATATTCAAGTAAAAGATTCGGTAAATATAAAAAAAAAAAGAGTTGGTTTGAGGATTTTTATGATGGCAAGAATTAACAAGAAAACAATTCAAAGAGTTGTTGCTTCAATTGGAAAAATAGGGATTTGGTTTCATCTTTCTCACTCTTATGTATTTTGATTAGCATGTTAACATTATGTTCTTTGATTGAAATTGATGCATGTAAAAAGTAATTTATATCAATTCCTCACATATAAAATTATTAAGAATGTTTCCTAAATATCGATTCCTTACATATTTATAAAACAACTTATAATCACGCCCAAACGTTAATAGCAATTAATATTTCAAGTCTATTCCTAACACTTAAATATGTTAACTGTGTTGGCCAAAAACAGAAGACACAGGGGCTTGGAGACAAAACTCCAAGGGATCACCGAAATCACCTAAAAACTTCATCTTCTTTTTATCCTAATAAAAAATCACCAATTCACTGGCAGGCAGAAAACAACTACCCTTTTCAACACCAACCACCCCAAATAAAATCCCCACAAAATAACACTTTCCACAAGCAATTCACAAAATTGAGAAGGTTGGGTGCTTGGTCGTTGCTATCATCTTGGTTATCATTTTTCAGAAGCTTCTGTTCCGTGGAGGATTGTTAGTCCTTCTCCATTTCCATTCTCCGGTAGTTCCATTCGAGCCTTCTTGTAGTAAACAAATATATAAAATAAATCCAACAGATTTAACATAAAATAGAGAAAACATAAAAAATTCTCAAGAAAATGGATCGAGATGAAATAGAGAGAGAAAGGATAATATTTTAAAAAAAAAACAAAAAAAGTAACAAACCAAGTTCTTGAAATAGAAAAAGAAGTAAGTGTGTCGAAAAAGAATCTTAGAGCAAGGAGTGGTTGGGTAGCAAAAAAATGGAAAACTTGAAGATAAAGCACTTGAAAAAGGAAAAAGTTGAAAGCGGAGCTTACAATAGTAGAAAGGGTATCAAGCAAAACTTATCAATCAACAAAACCAGAATATGGGTTAAGGTGCGCTCACTGGAGGGTGCAGGGCGAGGTCGTTGATGGCAGAGTTGCATTGGAGGGAAAGTGTGGTGATGTGGACGAAGTCGTCAACATCGAATATGTAGAGGGAGCCAGAGGCATCAATGGAGATGAGGTTGAGGGGAAAGAGGAGGTTGGGAGGAGCATAGAAAGAGAGGGCGGTGACGGAGGCAAGTGTTGGTGGAGGGAACTGAGGAAGGAGGTGGTGGAGAGGCCTTAGAGGTGAATGGTGCACACTAGGGTTTTGAAATATACAAAACTTATTGCACGTCTATAAAAAATACTTTATTTTTTTAATTTTGTATGTAATATTTTATATGCGGATATAATATGTATGTAGTTATTTTTTCTTTATGGTGCCAAAATTTCATACTGATTAAATCCGTATGTAATCACTTTTGGCTTACATACGAAAAATTCATATGTAATGTCTATTTACATACTAAATTAAATCTGTATGTAAATATTCGTATGTAACACTCACTTTACATACGAATTTGGATCTGTATGTAATAATCGGTATGTAAATAAAAAAGTTATTGTAGTATAAGTTTTCTGGTGCACTTCTACAACATTCTCCATTTCACTTGACCTTCTACACCCGAAATAAACCATTTTCATTGTCAAACCTTACAAAATAAAGGAAATAGAGTCAAGACCACTCACCTCCTACTCAAAATGAACCATGTTGTCTTCCCTCAAAAGTCAAGCATTTATTTCAAATTTAATACATTGTTTCCCTTCCCACACAGGTTGTACAAATTGCTCAACCATGTGATGTTATTTATTGGTTTTTTTTTTTCATTTGAAACGTCATAGAGGAATCTCTTTACTTTTCCTATTCATGCAAGATGCAGACAAGCTTCACCTACATTCACTCTCATGACATAAGTTTGTCTTTCTAATGTAAGAAGTTTTATATTTGTTTAATTTATAATAAATAACATACACTAATCTACTCCGTGCAATCTTACAAATGCAAAGGTTGCTTGCACTTTTTTTAACCAACTACTTTGGTTTGACTTAGTCTTACTCTTAATCACCCAAACAAATGACACATAGTGAAAATCACCAATATTATGGTTTTTAAATTTAATTATTATAAATATAAATAGGTAGAAAGTGATCATAATCGATTATGGTAACATGTGTAACCGATTACTTATTAACACATAATCGATCATGACCAATTTTCAATCTCTACATCATGACTTTTTCATTGGTACTTCATCAATTCTCTATCAAACACATACATAAAACATACCATACAACAAGGACAAAGTTGTAAATCCACCACCCCATGGTATAACTTCCACACTTTTCTTCTCATCCGAGAGGGGGTGCTCGTTCCCTCTCATTCTCCTTTCTTTATGTTCATTTTGGTAAATATTGATCAATCCAAACATGAACAATATTTACCCTTTCTTCGTCCTGTGATTACCCTGTATTAGTTAAGGGTAGCAGTGTGTTGGCCCACCCCGTATTGGCTCACCCCACATTGACCCGCAAAATGTGGATCGGGTTGGTCCGCCCCGCATAAAGGATGACCTGTGGTTTACAGGACAACCCTAATAAAAAAAATAAATTTTATTAAAAAAGTATTAATTCACTTGTAATATATATAGAAAATAAAAATTGGAAGAGAATTTTTTTTTAAAAATTTTTTATTAATGTGTTTCTTCCTACTAAGGATGGCAAAGCGGGGCAGATTGTACAGGTCGGCTTGCGGCCCATTGAGAAAAAATGCGAAACAGGCTGCCTATTCCAACTCGATGGCCCACTTAGGCCCCCCATATAACTTGCAGTTCTAACGGGCCAAGTGCAAGTGGGTAGCTCGCATAATCGACATGTCTTATAAATCTAGAAATTTCTTTTTGCACCTCCATAATTTCTTCATGCAGTCTCATTCTCAACAAAATTAAAATTATCCATTCTACAATTTAAAATACAAATTTGTATTATGGATTGTGTAATATGGAATATTGTACAACTTAAAAATAAATTTAACTTCTAGATTCTATATCCCCGAAAGTCTCTGAATTCCAAAATTTGTACCCATATCTTATTATGCATATGTTGTAAGAATAATATTGTGAGACCATTTAGTTAATTCATCTAAATAAGAAAAAAAAAATTAAAAAATTATATTTAAAAAACTATTTTTTATTAATTTGAAAATTATTTTTTTATGTAGGTTGACCTACATGTCCGCGGGTCAACTCTTATGTAAGAAGGTCCAATAAAATTAACTCGCATTTTCTACGTGGGACGGGCCAACCCGTATTTTGTTGGAGAGGTCAACCCTCATTGTCATCCCTACTTCCTCCATCCCATCAATTTTCTTCTTTCACTTCATCAATTTTCTTCTTGCACTTCATCAATTTCAAAATTTAATTTCATATCATAAAAGTTAATTCCAAAAATAAAAATTAAAAAAAAATCCAAAATATTTTTTCTAGAAGGACTATTTTACCTTCTAGAGTCCAGAAGGAATATTTTAACTTTTAAAATTTGATTTCCAGAATCAATAGAGTAAAATTTCTTTTGAGAAAATGTAAGAAAAGCATCCTTTTTATTATTATGTGGGCTGGCCCATTTCATCCCACCCTTTACCTTCACGGATTACGAACAGATTAAAATATCAAAATAGTGAGTTAACCTCACTTTTTTTTAACGGGTTTCGAACCTATCCATATGGCCCAACTCACGTTGCTAATGCTAGTAATAGTAAATCCTTACATCCAGACAAGCACACTGTTAGCTACCAAGGTGCAGTTCAGAAAAAGTCCCACAAAATAGGGAAATTAGTTTTATAGTGAAGTGAAATGAAATCATGGTAGTTGGATATTTCACCCTCATTAGTTTACAGATACTCCGTACAAGTAGTGCCAGTTTTTTCTGCATACAATAATAATAATAATAATAATATTATACATTGCATAATGTAACAACTCGAGAAGCTACAAATAATTTGTGTATGTCACGTAGGCCAGAGCCATAGGCTTTTTGAGAACATTACAAAATCCACAACTCAAAGGATTGGGATTCCTACTTTTTCGCGGAAACCAAAATTCAAAAAGCATTGCAAGACTAGACTTTGTAAACTTCAAAAATCTCGGTCTTCGAGTTGCCACTGCCACCACCTTTTCCCCTCTGCACTGCAATCTCGTGTGCTGAAAAGCTTTTCAAGACACTTTGTTGCATGCATGACCACATCATACATACATACATATCCTCACATATGCCATATGCTTCCTTAAGAATCATATACCTAGCTCTATACCAGTTACCTACTTAACTGGGATGTCACAACAATGTTGGCCTCACTATTTCTTATGATCACTGCTGACTCATCTCTTCTGCCAATGCCAATGCATGGTTCACATGTTTGCGTGTCAAAGGAGAGTGAAACTGTTGTGCCTGACTCGAATTCTTTCACAACTGGGGTTTCCAAGAATATATTTTTGGAGCATGAGATATTTGTATATAGCATAGTGATGGAATATATAGTTCATTTTATAGTGCACGTACCTTGAGAACCACCTAGAGTATTGGCATCTGAATGGATAGCACTTGGTTGCTGGTAATGCAAAATGTCTTCCCCGCGTATTGGCTTTACAATTCAAGGGAAACATGTAACGATGACTAATGCTTTTAACAACATTTGACACTACAAAGTCGATGAGCTTACCTCAGAAGACCCTCCTTGGTGTTGAAGAGGTTTCGTTTCTGGGTTGTTAATAAATGAAGGATATGGTGCTGATGGCTGATTTGGCAGAATGTGCTTGTTAGGTAGATTGGATGTGTAGTGCAAGGGGTTCTCTTGGTGGAGAGGCAGAGTAGCTGTCATGTTTAAAGGGGTAGACCTGTTTCTTTCACTTGGTTCCATGCCCATCTGAGACAACTGCAGTGGCTGCAAGCCTTCTGGAAAGCACATAGGATGCAAAGTCAACCCATTTCGCATTGACAGCATCTGAAATATTGTGACCAAAATCTCATTAAGTTCAGGACTACTCCACCTTCACAAAGCCAATTATATAGTATAAAACTCTTTTTGGAATTTTCAGAGTGTAACACATTTTAATAATCATCTAAATGGTATGTATAAAAAAAAACATATATGAGGAGGACCAAACTATCTGGAATATGTTTTGTTTTGATGGGGCCTGTATTGCTTATGAAAATATTATTTTAAAACATCCTCTCTATGGCATCCTCTTTTACAATGAAACTAAGTAATCAAGACTCAGGTTAATTCTAACCTGAGAATTAATTTGTAATATCAATTCAGAGAAAGGTTTTCTTTTACTCTAGCAACTAGAGGCTTACCATGTAAAAATTCAATACCATTCCTCAAAGTCTGAAAGAAGATCTATATAAGCTATTTTCAATTCAACTTTTAAACAATGCGAGGATTTTTTAATGTCCAGTAACAAAATATATATATAT
>Ga0123341_1003721_pt1 | contig 13179 bp, 3 predicted proteins | sample Turbeapinknodule_FD_89959 | JGI IMG/M metagenome (GOLD analysis project Ga0123341, IMG submission 89959) | Root nodule microbial communities of legume samples collected from Mexico - Turtle bean Mexico pink nodule | ecosystem: Host-associated > Plants > Roots > Nodule | place: Mexico: Nepantla... | reverse complement strand
GGTTTGAGGGTTATAAATTAAACTCTCCTCCTTCACTGTTAGATATCCCAATTTGTAATATCTTCTCTCATAATAATAAAAGTGAGTTGTTTTTGCTGTGCTCGGAGATTAGGCTAAATTGGCTGAACTCCGTTAACAATTTTCGGGTGTGTTTTACCTCTTTATCTCTTTTATTATTTCGCTTTATTTATTCAATATTATTTGTCGGGTAGCTCTGTTAGGGTTTTGTTTTAGTGGGAAAATTACCCGTTTTTCCCAACATATAATACTATTAAATTAGATAGATATATTATGAGAATTGTACCGTTCGAGTCCCAGCTAGGAATCCGACCGAGCTCCTGTGTCCATGAGAAGAAGCACGGGCCCAACTGAAGCTTGGTTGAGCCTAATGGACCTTATTGTTGGCCCAACGACAGTAATAACAGTAGGGGTCTTCACGCTAAGTAACGTAGCTTTCACATGCCATAAATACTTGCATATAAATGCTATAATTACCTGCACGATATCCCTAATTATATCATATAAATTATCTAATTTACATACTCAACATCCCTTATTTTACTACATGAATGCTCGATTATATTACAATATATTCAGATTTTATATGGAAGGTTACTATAATATGACACATTGATGCTTGGAGGAACCAAAGTCAAATATCCAAGCCCAAGAAGGCTTATAAATAGACAATCACCCACAAGGAGTGTCTCAAATGACATTTCTTGCACTATATTCACTAATATACAATATTTTATGTTTTTACTGACTTGAGCGTCGGAGTATAATCGCAGATGGAACTCCCATTTTTTTCAAATGACATTTCTTGCACTATATTCACTAATATACAGTATTTATGCTTTTACTGACTTGAGCGTCGGAGTGTAATCGCAGGTGGAGCTCCCATTTTTTTTCCTGAAGGTTAACTCACTAGAGTTTGGAGGAAGATCACGAGGAGCACATCCAGATTTCGACCAACCTCAAGCCGACGAGAACAAGTATCCATAGAAGAATATTAATTAGAAATGATAATGTCTCACGGATTATGACATCAGTTTGTAATCATTATAAAAAATTATGATTCAAAAATATGCTTTTCATATATTTATAAATTTTAATTTAAACTTTATTTCATAATTTACTTTAAAGTTTTTTATCATTATATATATTTATAAATATTTGTTTTTCTAAGATATTTTTTTATAAAATATGAACCACTTTAGGATTGTTCAATCCTTATCCAGAACAATAACTTATCCCTTGAGGATAAACACAAAAGCCCAAACACACCTAACAACTGCGGAAAGCACAACCACCAACAACCAACCAAACAGTCAACCCTCAAAACCAACACTAAATCAGAAACATGCACACCAAAGGATTAAGACACAAGTCAGAATAAGAAAAACTAGTTGAAGGGACCTTGGAGACAATCCAAGACCAAGTCTTTAGTTGAATGATAGAAAACACTTTTAAAACATCCACCACCCTTTTTTTAAAAATTATCTTATTCTTGAGTCTCCAAATCTCACTTACTATAGCAATCCAAATAGTCCCCAAAATCACATTAACAGTTCCAAATGCTTTGCACATCCTAAACTGTAGGAAATGGAATTAAGGGTCAAAATGTGTCACACCTAACCAAGCGTAGCATTGGCTCCAGACAAGCTAAGCTAGCCTGCATTCAAAAAACAAATGGTTGCTAGACTCCTCTTCCACCTCGCACATAATGCATAAATTACTCTCAAACTCTACCCCTCTCGTTACCAAATTGTACTTGGTGGCTAACTTATTTTTCAACACTCTTCAGGCGGTGACTTGGGCCAAAGGCAAACCGTTAGTCTTCCAAGATTTTTCATACACAAAATTGTTCCCCCTTCAGACTCACCCCTTAAGAAAACATAAGCAGAATTGACCGAGAAAGAAAAAATTCACCATCCTTCCAAACACAACTATCCTCCAAATCCAGCTCTAACCTCGTGCCTTGGAGTTCCTGAAGAAGTTGACTCTTCAAAGCCTTTTCCCACTCAAACAGATTCCTTCTCCAAACTAATTTCCACTCCCAGACTCCGTCTACCCAATTTCCAAACTCAGTCAACTTAGGTTCAGAAGAAATGCTCAAAGAGCACAACCTCAGAAAAAACACTCTTCTAGAAGGAAAATCAACTTGACCATTTTAATGTTTAAGAATACATTGTTTTCTATCTCAACTTGACCATTTTGATGTTTGATTATAAGTTATTAAAGGAATTTCTTGAATCCTTTATGCATAAACTATAGACCAATGTAAATGATAACCAAATAAGGGACACCATGTCTACGTACAACATTTTTTCTAGAAGAAGTTTTGCACTTGGTGAGCAATTACAATTGCCAATGATTCAACTTTTATTCATTTAGTAAAATAATATATAGTTATTATCATAAATTTTTCTTGGTCTTTGATAAAAGTAGGAATGACAAAGCGGAAAAGGTCATGCGAGCCGGCCCACGGTTCACTTAATAAAATGCAGGACAGACTGTCTATTTCAACTTGCTTAGGTCCGTCCTGCATAACCTGCAGGCCCCACGGGCCAAGTGCGGGACGGGGTGAAATGGTTCACATAACTTGCATATTTTTTAAAATAAAATCTACACCCCATAAATTTTTATGCACCCCATATTTTGATAATAATTTTTTAATATTTAATAGTGTTTTTATATTTCTAAAATGCATAGATTGTTTAGTTTTCAATACTTATAAAATTCTAAATGTAGTAGTCAGACCTTATTCTTTTTTATAATAAAATTTAAATATAGTATTATTATTATATATATATTATTTTTTTTATTTTTTATTAAAATAGTAATCATGTGTATTACCTTAAAAAATTGTATCTAATTAAAGAGGTATTTTTTTAGTCAATTTATTAGTACGATTGAAATTCAAATTTCACTAAATATCAAATCACTATTATAAATTTTTACTCATATCTTATTACTCACATGTCGCAAGAATAATATTATGAGATATGTTCATTCCCCACATTGCATGGAGTAGCAATGACATGCAACTCTTCCAAAGAAAAATGTGTAAAGGGGTCAAACTTTTGACAATTTTGACACCTTTAAACGAAAATTCATGTATCGTTTTGAAGACTTGACCCATAGTGCCCAACTAATAGTACTCAATAAGTCATATTACATGTTTTATACATTCTGCATATTTCACGAAGAATTCTGCTAATACATAATTTGGCTTTATCATCATCCAAACATTTAAGCAAACGTGAGGAGAATCCTTTTCAAAAGAACTCATTATTGTGTGTAAAATAAGGCTTTCACCATAACCTTTTGAACTCATTAAGGAAAATATTTTATTTTAATTTCTATTTTTCTTGATCATTAAGATGCAGGAGGTGCATTGTTGGTTAGTTAATAATTTTCAAACCGAATTTCTAAAATAAGAATAGATGTTTAACATTAGAGAAATTTTTTACACGAACTTGTGAGGAATAGAAAGACAAGCAAGTGAGAAGATCAACGTATAAAGTAAATGAGAGAATTGATATCCATCATAGTGAAACTATAAATCTTAATGAGAGGTTAGAAAGACATTCTATTTCATCTTAGTTGTGCGAGATTAAGTATTATCCTCACAGAGTAATTCTACTTTTCCAATGGATAAATCTTAAACTAGGTCCTGTGAGTTTTTACTTCTCGAATTGAGGAGATTTTCCTAAATTAAAATTCTCGATATCATTATTCTATTTTGTTTTATTTTCTTTTGTCTGCTAATTGCTCTGTCAATGCCCATTTTGTATCTACACAAATGTGAAAGATTTAGTTATGGTTTTCTATAATTTTGAATATTATCCTACCTAAATTTACTATTGGATCGCTAGAAGATAAGTTGAAATCATCTGATCTTATCTATACTATCATATTTTTGATGTTATATGGTTTAACACTCTCTTAAAAAGTTTTAACTAAAAAAAGTTATTTTTATTTGATTCTAAACAAACATATATTGATTTTTTTGTCAGACACTCAAGGAGAAAATGATATAAATGAGTAAAATAAATTTATAGAATAAAGATGTGAGAAGTTAATGAAAAGGTATATAAAATGTATATACAATATAAATATAAAGAAGTTATTCCTGCTTTATCAAGCCAACGTCTTTTGAAAATGTTAAAACATGTAACACGACGCTCTTTTTTCTTTAGCTTTTGGATAAAGTCTTATTACAAGTCTTGCGCTTTGTCGTTTTCTTATATTGATGGTTGTTATCAAGAGAAAAATAATAATATTTCACGGATTATGCCACCAGTTTCTAATCATTATAAAAAATTATGATTCGAAATTATACTTCGTCAATTTCATATATTTATAAATTTTAATCTAAACTTTATTTCATAATTTACTTTAATATATAAATAATAAATATTATTTTAAAGTTTTTAATCATTATATACATTGATAAATATTTGTCTTTCCAAGATATTAAAATATAAAATTAAAATATCATAAAAAAATGTATCAATTATTTTTCATTTTTTAAATATGAGTGAATTCTTAAACACGTTTAACTCATCCCAACTCACTATCACCCTAACTTGTATGTATGAAAATCCTTTACATAAAACCATTAATTTCTGAGAATCTTCCGATTTTTTGTCACTCTTTTAGTTATTTGTTTTGACTTTTAAACACACTAACCTTTTATAAACTCATCCATTTTTATTTTTATTTCATAAATATAACACATGATCCTCCATTATTTTCAAAGTCATACATCATCATTCCTTCAATAATTATGAATGAAATTAATGCATGAAATTGAGAGGTTGTGGAAGAACAGAAACAAGAATTTTCTTAACATGTATTCCTCTCTCTATTTATATATAAATATGTAGTTTCCATCCTATATTCTCACATATTTCTATTTTCTTTTTCCTTCTAAGATGGCTCACAGTAAGAAGGTTTTGATGAAGATGATTTTGGTATTTGTGATTCTTTTATCAATGAATATGGCAACAGCAAGGGTTCTTCTTTGGAATTCAGAGCCTCACCAACCAGGTAAGTAACCCACCATATCTAAGAAAGAACTTTTCTTTCTAAAACTATTTATTTTCATTATTAGTGTTATTTATTTCTCAATATTTTTATGTTTATTATACTGATTTAATGAATTCCAATTGTTTTGGAAGATGGACGCCTTCTTTATGATGTTCCACGAAACTACAATTATGGTGTTCCTCCTAAACATTCATGATCAGAAGAACTCAGACAAAACAACGAAGGTCTGAAGAATATACTTTCTCTTTATAAGTTAATTTATATATTCTCTTTCTTATCTTTCTTTATATTATGTCAAGTAACATGTCTCTAAGTTAGAAGAGATATGAATAAAATAAGTTTTTCATTATATTCGTCTAATCATATTTATTGTTATAAATTCCTCTAGGTAAAATATGTTGTAAATACCGAAATCAAACAAAATAATCATTTCCTAATTTTAACTAATCTGAATAAATAAGAAAGAAGCATTAACAAATGGTTTACAGAAGTGTGTTTGTCATAGTACAACAAATAAAAGATTTTTTTGTGTAATAATGTTAAAAAAAAAGTTATCCACTCAAGTATCATAAATTAAATGATATTTGGTTCCACTAGTCTCATTATTTAATGAGGACAATTTTATACACAACAAAAAAATATTTTTAACAGGAATCATATTTAGTGTTTCTGGTAGTTTTAACTCTCATTAAATGTGTTACCTATAGATTGTTTTTTCTTAGAAGATCTAGCATTGTTAACGGATTACTGACGATTTTGAGTAACCCGTGGAACATCAATTATTTCTCGACATTTTTTAGTAATCCTTGGAAGGTCAATTATTTCCCAATGATTTTGTTAACCCCTTTTACTTCTAGGGTTTTCAGAACCCCGTTACTTCCAGAGGTTTTATAAACTTCTTTACTTCCAGAGGTTTTATAAACCCTTGTTACTTTCGGGAGTTTCTGAACTCCCATTACTTCCAGAAGTTTATAAACCCCATTACTCTACAGATTTTTCAAACCTCTGTTTCTAGGAGTTTTCAAAACTTCCGTTACTTTTATTTTTTTGTGAATTTATAAATGGGTTGAATTTTTTTAATAGACTTCAATTTTTAATACACATAAATCCTAACACAAATAAAAAATATAAAACATAAATATTTTAAAAATTAAAAAGTTAAATTAACTTCAAATTTTTGCATTTCTTATTATTAGAGGAAGATAAAAATATAAATATAAAAAATCATAATAATCTAAAATTTAAAATTGAAAACTAAAGAATTGGTGAAAACCAATCCCCACATCCCCTCAACTGTCGCAAAAAAATTGGTACTTGTCAACCTCAGTGTATTCGTATCCAACAGAAGTAGTATTATTAGCAATTTGATTTCAGCCACAAAGCCAAAAAAACCAAGCTCAGATTCATCGGGTCTCCAACACAAAATAGTTTCAGGTAGTGGGGAAGAGAAAACCAAAAGGGTAACGTTAAGGCTTAGAACTAACAGTTTTGAATACAATTATTAACAAATACAATCATTAAAAAGCAAAAGTAGAAAATTTGCAATCATGACTAGATTACATCGGTTTTCAACAAGAGGATACCAACCTTTAAATCTCTTAATCATTATTCAATTAACTTAATAAAAAATTATAATGACCTCTCCTTTGTGTCCATTCCGTTACCAGAAAAGAAGCATGCACCATTTATTTGAATCTATATCTTGGCAAGCAAACATGAACCCATTGTTAGAAATATAGGCTTTAAACAAGATGGGGTAGATTGTTTATAAAATATTTTCATAAATATTGAAAGTAGATTGAAAAACAATGAAGAATGAATTAATTAGAAATCATTTCAGCCAATTAGAAAGTTGTTTTTAATATGATTGTAGAAAACTAACCAGTTGTTCTTGTGAAACAATCGGTTGTTTATATGAGCAATGTTAAAAACAAAGCACAAAACAGTTTCAAAAGAAAATAAGGATAGAGAGATTAACACAAAGAGTTTATATTGGTTCACTCTTTATCAAAAGCTACATTCAGTCCTCAACAACCATTGAGAATTCACTAAGTAATAAAAAGTCTTGATTACACACAACACACCAAAGTGGTGATCTTGAACCCTTCAAGAACACACACCACCTTTGGCAAATACACTACAGTTTTCAGAACAACCTATGAAATTGCACAACACCAATTCACACAGAATTACAGTAGTCAAGAAAGAAACGAATGGAGTACACCTGAGTACACTCAAAGATTAAAGCATGATCAATACAACATAGCCTATTCCACTCTCAAGAATGATCCAAAGCTTTTTGAAATCTTGGAAAACTGATTTGAATAATCTCTCTTAATTCAAATTATGACCAGGAGCGTAAAACAACTTATTTAAACTCCAATCAGTTTCTCAAAGCATTTAATACAAGAGCCAAAATTAGTTTAAATCATATAAAGCATATTAAAAACACTTAACAAAATTCTGTTAAGGTTTTCAAAAAAACAACCGATTGAAAACACGAAACAATCAATTGAATTGGTTTGACATTAAAGTCAAACAAAATCAAACTTTTTCAAATCTTTTTCAAAATACACTAAGTATAAAACAACCGGTTGAATCGAAATTTCAACAGGTTGATTTTTCACTTCCTTTATAAACACATTTTTTTCAAAAGGATTGTAATCAAACAACCTTGGATCATTACACATAGTGAATTAACAAATTCATATACTCTAGACACACACACAACTAGCAGCAAGAGTCTTCATGCATTCTACTTGGATTTGGAGACATCAAAACACCTTGTTCAACACCCATTTCCTTAAAATAAAATCCTCACGAACAAAGACAAGTCAAACAGAAACACAAGATATAAAAAACTTGATTAAATTGACAACTTCCTAAAATTCAATCTTGTAAAACGTATCATCAATTCCATGGAGAGAGATTCAACCTTGGATTCAAAAAGGAAATTGTGTAGGCGAGGGTTTTGGGGGTTCCAACGAAATGAGCACCGTGGCTAACCAAATTCACAAGTGACAACATCACTGATGACTCTTATCGAAAACCCTCGCATTCTCGTCATGTTCCTTTGCACTCTTTTTGGCATGCAACACTTCCATTCTCTTCTTCCCGATATTGGTGCAGCAACACTTTATTATAACGGAAGGTGAACCAGGAGGCTTGGAACTGCGAAGCTGAACGAGAGTCTCTTGCCTTAGTTACTTGTTCCCGGAGCTTCGTGATGGCCTCCTCCCCACACTCAACCCAACCTGGAAAATAAAGGAAAGAGAATTGTAAAAAGAAATATTAAGAAGAAGAAGAAGAAGAAGAGAAAGTATGGTTGGTACATGATTGTGGTGGTGAGGTGGAAGGTGAAAAATTGAAGGCAAAACAAAGAGGGAAAGAAGAGAACGAGCCATTGGATAATGAAAATAATGATGTATGTTGGAAGGAGATCTATTAGGAGACGTGTACCTAACTCTAGAGAGCATAATTAAAAAGAACGAGAAGCCAACAAGAAGGAGAAAAGAACAAAATTAAAATCCTTTACTTCATTAAAAGAAAATCCATTAATGTTGCCAGAGGTTTAGAAAAATATCAACTAAATATGTGCTTTTAAGGAATGAGGGGTCTCCATCTGCAAAAAAATACTTTGACGCTTAAGTCAATAAGAGCATAAAATTTTGTATATGTAGTGAATATAGTGCAAGATATGAGTTGAGTTTACTCCTTGTGAGTGGTGATCTATTTACAAGCCTTCATGAGCTTGAATCTTTGATGCTGGTTTTCCTAGGTTTTAATGTGGCATATTATAGTATTCTTTCATAAAATTTGAATATCATGTATATAAATCAGAGTATTTTGTAATATATTATTGCCGACTCGAGGTTGGTTGGAATCTGGATAAGCTCCTAATGGTCTCCCTTCAAACTTTAGCTATCCAACCTTCAGAGAACGAGGGGGGCTCCTACTGTGTATGTAGTGAATATAGTGCAAAGATGTGAGACCCCTATACTCCTTGTGAGTGGTCATGTATTTATAAGCCTTTATGGGCTTGGATCTTTAACCTGGTTTCTCCATGTTTTAATGTGGCGTATTAGAGTATCCTTTCAAAAAATTTGAATATCATCTATATAAATCGGAGTATTCTGTAATATAATTAGAGCATTTATGTAATATAATAAGGTATATTGAACAAGTAAATTAGATCATTTATGTAATATAATAAGGTATATTGAACAAGTAAATTAGAGCATTTATGTAATATAATCATAGATATTGTACAGGTGATTATAGCATTTATGACGTAATCGAGGATATTACGCGAATAAATCGGGGCACTTAATGAGGTTAGGATTTTGTGTGTCAAAAACGCCTTGATCATGTTGTGGCAGGATTGCTTGTTTCCCACACCATTTGCCAAAGCGAGTTAGGATGGGTCTGGGTCCATTCTACTACGCTTTTTGACTGTTTGGTCGGCCCAATTCCTTACAAGTACGGGACGGTACATATAGTGGGTTTGATCAACCATATTCTTAGTAGTTCTGGACGATACATAGAATGGAGGAGGTCAGCCTGCTCGTCATGGACCTCAAGCAGCCAGAATGGAGGAGGTCAGTCTGCTCGGCCTGGACCTCGAGCTACCAGAATGGAGGAGGTCGGCCTGCTCGGCCTTGACCTCGAGCAACCATAATGGAGGAGGTCGGTTTGGACCTCGAGCTACCATAATGGAGGAGGTTGATGTGCTTGACCTAAACCTCGAGCTACCAGAATGGAGGAGGTCGGCTTGCTCGGTTTTCTCACAATTTATGCCTAAATGGAATGAATACATTCGACTTGAACTTTGATCGGTATGTCTGATCGGATCCAGGAAGGTACACAGCCCCCCAGCCTTGAACCGAGCAAGCTAGGTGAAAAGGCTTGTTAAAAACATTTGCGGCTATAAGTCTGATCGTTCAATTCATTTGTTAGTATAAGTTTTCATGTGAGAAAGGTCAAGTTAAAAATCAAACCTGAACTTTGATAGGTATATGTCCGATCAAATCCGAGACGATACATAATATAATCAGAGTCTTTATGTAATATAATCAGGGACATTGTGCAGGTAAATAAGAGCTTTTATGTAATATAATGGATATTGGGTAAGTAAATCAGAGCATTCAAAGAGGTCGGGACATTGTACATTAATAAGATTGATTCTTATTATATATTTATCCAAATTAATGTTATTACGTGATGATAACTTCATGGGAGTTCATTAACAATAATCTAAGAATCTTGGTTAAACTCAAGAATTGAGCTTAGGCCCAATTCTCGTCGTTCAGACCCGGTCGGTCAAATACCTACCTGAGTCAGGTACGCTACCCAGTACGAACGCAACTGGGCCACCTATGGGAGCATGTTAGATCGGCCCACGTCCGTTCAGACCCGGAATGGTACAAGTATTATCCTCATAAAGCGAGAAAAACAAATATTGTAATCTTACTTTCATAGTATAGACATTGTCCAGCTAGGTACTATGAGTTTTTACTTCTCAAGTTGAAGAGATTTTTCCATCTTAAAAATCTCGGTGTCATTAGTCTAATTTTTTGCCTGATTATTGCTTTTGTCAGTGTCTATTTTGTATTTACTCAAACTTAAGAGATTTAGTTCTAATTTTTCAATAATTTTATTATTGAATAGTTGGAAGATGACTTAAGATCATGTGATCTTATCTATACTATCATTAATTTGATGTTAATCGATACCATGTTAAAAAAAATTCACAAAAATCATTTTAATATAATTACTAAAAGACAACTATCAAATATATATTAATTTTTGTGTTTGTCTAAACGACAGGAAAGGAGGAGAAAATTATGTAAGTGACTAAAATAAGTTTTAAAGAATAAAATATGTCAAAAGTTAATGAAAAAGATATAAAATGTAGAAGTTATTCCTGCTTTATCAAGTCAAGGTCTTTGCAAAATGATAAAACATGTAACACGACGCTCTTTTTTTTTAGCTTTTGATAAAGTCTTATTACAAGTCTTGCGCTTTGTCGTTTTCTTATATTGATGGTTGTTATCAAGAGAAAAATAAATGCATATCATTTAAGAAGAAACAACCTGATTTAAATATGTACATGCTAGTTTTCTAAACTAAGATAATTGGTGCATGATAATTTTTATGTGATATAAGTATCCATGGAAAAATATTCTATTTCATCAATATCATATATTCATAAATTTTAATCTAAATTTTATTTCATAATCTACTTTAATATATATAAATAATAAATTATTATTTTTATGTTTTTTTAACTATTATATTTATAAATATTTGTTTTTATCAGATATTAAAATTTAAAAGTAAAATATCATAAAAAAATGTATCAATTATAAAATTTGGAATTCCTAATATTATTCTCCTTTAACTTTAAAGTCATATCAGTCCTTCAATAATAATGATGAAATTGAAAGGTTGTGGAATAGCATTTCTCTCTATTCCTATATAAATATGTAGTTTCCATCCTATATTCTCACATATTTGTATTTTCTTTTTCCTTCTAAGATGGCTCACTCTAAGAAGGTTTTGATGAAGATGATTTTGCTATTTGTGGTTCTCTTATCAATGAATATGGCAACAGCAAGGATTCTTCTTTCGATTCAAGAGCCTAACTCATGTAAGTAACACCCACCATATCTAACAAGAACTTTTCTTTCTAAAGCTTTTTATTTTCATTATTTGTGTTCTTTTTTCTCAATATTTTTTATGTCTATTATACTGATTTATTCAATTCCAATTGTTTTGAAAGTTTTAAGATGGACACCTTCTTTATACTGCAGATGGTCCAATAGGCCACAATTATTATTATGATCCTTCTCCATAATAATGAGAAGAACTGAGATAAAACACGAAGGTCTGAAGAATAAATGGGTTGAAAAGAAGCAGATTTCTCTTTTATAAGTTCATTTATACATATATATTATTTTCCTACTTTCTTTATATGTTATGTCAACTAACATGTCTCTCACTTATAAGAGATCAAAATAAAATAAATCTTTCAAATGTTTTATATTTCATTAGATGAAACATGTTAAAGTATATGTGTAATGTTTTCATCCGTTGGAGATCCCACATCGACTAAAGATTAGACTCTTATATAAGTGGGTGCAAACCTCACCTCATTGAGTCGGTTTTATGAGGTTGAGTTAGGCTTAAAGTCCACTTTGTAATAAGGTATCAGAATCATTTCGAGCATATCCTAGCGAGTGTTTGTGTTGGACCTATTGTGCCATCCGCTATCAGACCACCCATAATATATAGTAAACCATTGGTCGCTAATTAGATACTAATATAGAAACTATTTAACAATAATATAAACTAATTTAAAAACCAATTTTATTTTTCTAAAATGGTCTCTAATTTAGTTACTATTGCAACTAATTATTTTGTTCTCTAATTTAGTTATTGTAGTGAACAAATGAAATAAATATTTATCTGATTATGTTACAAACAAAATCATCCACTTAAGTATCATAAATTAAATAATGTTTATGAAATTCTTTTAAATTTATTGAAATTATAATTCAACCTTTCTTCTTGTGATTTTCCTTTTTTATGATTATCACGGGTAAATTGTCTTTGTTGAGATGTTTACCCAAACTCAATTAAGATTACAGTTTCTCAGCCATATGTGAATTAAGATTATTGTATTTTTATTAAGTCAAAGATCTTGGCAAAATGTTAAAAAACATGTATAACGACGCATTTTTCATATACTGTTGCTTGTTATCAAGAGAAATTTTTTTTGCATCATTTAAGAAAAAACAACGTGATTTAAATATCATGTTAGTTTTCTAAATTAAGATAATTGGTGCATGATAATTTTTATGTGATATAAGTATTGTATCGTCCCGAATTTGATCGCTCATACATCGATTGGTCCGACGTGTCAGGTGGCCCATGATCAAGATCACCATGATTTTTATGATTATTATTATAAACCCCCACATAATTATGTCAGTATAATGTTGATTTTGGCTTAATCCCAAGTCCCACATCGGTGGGTTCATTGTTTGAGAAGAAGGTTTGAGGGTTATAAATTAAACTCTCCTCCTTCACTGTTAGATATCCCAATTTGTAATATCTTCT
>Ga0123341_1003718_pt1 | contig 13184 bp, 9 predicted proteins | sample Turbeapinknodule_FD_89959 | JGI IMG/M metagenome (GOLD analysis project Ga0123341, IMG submission 89959) | Root nodule microbial communities of legume samples collected from Mexico - Turtle bean Mexico pink nodule | ecosystem: Host-associated > Plants > Roots > Nodule | place: Mexico: Nepantla... | reverse complement strand
AAATTACATTAAAATTTATTTATTATGTAATTTTTTTTATAATGACTAATTTTAATAATTTATGTAATATAATCATAAGTTTGGAGCAGGGGAAAAACAAATTTTGCTCCAAAAAAAAGTAGATATTAAACCATTTGTACTTTACTTATTTTTTTTTAACTCTTAAAGAAGTGTTGGTAAGTCGATGGTAACATTGACAGTAAAGTAACTGAAAAAGGTAGCTAACGTAGCACGCTACACCACCATGCGTTCCTCGCCGTCTGCAGTGGCGTCACCTAACTCCTCCACCACCGTGTCACGTGCCTTCACATTGACGCAGCCTCAAGCACCACGTGCCTCACCCGTTAACCATTGCTTTCACCTAATATGCTCCCAACCTAGCAGCACTCATTCTCATCTAAAAAAAACAAACACAAATAAAATAAATAAATTAATTAGAAAAAAACAACCTAAGACCGTAGTCATAGCAAGAAAAGCACGGTTCTTGAACGCGGTGGGCCCCTTCCGACAGCTGGCATCTCCCCACGTGTCAATTTCCCCCCTTTTTTTATCACCACACACTGTGAAACATAAAACACGAAACAAAACACTCTCACACCACCCTAATTCCGAGAGTTGAAAATCAAAGAAAGCAAGGAAGAGGGAGAGAACAATATATTTAAGACGGAACAAAGACAAAAGCATATTCTTCCAAACTAATCATTCTTTCCTTTTTTTTTTCTAGAACAACGTTCGGTTTGGTCTGGTCTTCCAGGGAAAGCCACCGCCACTGTTCAATCCTCGAACTGTATTCCTCGCGTTCTCGTTTTCTTTAGGTTTTCTTGCGGTTCAAGATTGTTCATCGATCGATCTTCAAACATGCCTTCTAGTCACTTGCTTCTCGAGGAACCCATTAGGATGGTCTCCATCCTGGAGCCATCCAAGCAAGTTAGTTTTTCTTCACCTTTTCCTTTTCAATTTATGGATCTATTTTATAAATCTTATAAAAATGTTACTTTTTTTTACAGAGTTTTTTCCCCGCAATGACAAAGATCGTTGGTACTCTGGGTCCTAAATCTAGATCCGTTGAAACTATTTCTAGTTGCCTCAAAGCTGGCATGTCTGGTATGTTATGTCACACCTTTTCCCTTTTTTTTCTCAGATTGTGAAGGTATTAGGTTTTGCTGAAAACTGATGGAGGGTTGTGTGGTTTTTTCTGTTTCTTTTTTTATGGATGGTCTGATATTTATTGTTGTTGAGTGCAGTGGCTCGATTTGACTTTTCTTGGCATGATCCTGAGTATCATCAGGAGACTTTGGAAAATTTGAAAGTTGCTATCAAGAGTACTAAGAAGCTCTGTGCTGTGAGTTTTCTTCCTTATCTGTTGTTTCTTACAGTGGCTTTTGTTACCTTGGTGTTAGAGAGCGGGGGCTTCAGTTTGTTTCATGGGGAAAATGTGACTGAAAGAGGGCTATGCCCACAAATCAGTTTTTCATTTTTTCCCCTTTTGATAGTTGGTTGCTTTGGTTAAAAGAATAGAAACTCAAACCTACTTTTGTGTATATCTTTACTGTCTGATTTGTCAAGGTGCAGTGGAGCTTTTATAGTAACTGCTTCAGGAATCTTTGGTTTCTGTGTTCTTGTATTTTTTTTTTCCATTTCTGTTGGGGTTTATGTTTGCTGAGAGTTTGTTATTTGATTTTGACAGGTCATGCTGGACACGGTGGGTGCAGAGATGCAGGTTGTTAACAAAAGTGAGAAAGCTATCTCTCTTGAGGCAAATGGTCAGGTTGTTCTAACTCCTGATCGGGGACACGAAGCTTCTTCTGAAATATTGCCAATCAATTTTGATGGGTTGGCTAAGGTATGTTGATATTTTGTGTTGTCGTTATATGATGCGGCTTTCTCTCACGGGAATTTTTTCCACGTAATAGTAACTCAAATGGTTTCTTCTAACTAACTTTGTACACTTTTACTGCCTGTGCTTCATGCTTCGATTCAGTTTCTTTTTCCCTTCTAATTTGACTTCCTTGAATTAGCTATAAATTTTATCTTTGTTCAATTTAACTTTTGCCTAGATCTTTGTAATAGTTAACTTTGATTTTTCTGTTTCCTACTTGTAAATTTTCTGTGACTTATAATTTGTTTTGTGTTGGCAATGAACCTTAGTGTTTATCTTTATTCTTATTGTTTATAGGCTGTGAAGAAGGGAGACACCATTTTTATTGGTCAATACTTGTTCACAGGAAGTGAAACTACTTCTGTCTGGCTAGAGGTAATATTTTGAACCCAGATGCAAAATTTATTCTAATAGGTCCCTTGTTATTGTTACTTCAGTGTTCTCCAATATCTATTCAAATGATTTACATCGGTCCTTTTCATTTGGGTTATGAGTTTTAATTTTATATATTTTAAAATATGCACCAGCCATTTATTTTAGTCCATAATGTTATTTCTTGTACTTGAAATTTACTGAATTGATGTGTTCTTAATCTAAGTGTGACCTTAGGCATAAAAAGGAATATTCAACCTTCTATATGTATGATGTTTTCTGCAGGTAACTGAAGTCAAAGAGCAAGATGTTGTTTGCATTATAAAGAATTCAGCTACATTGGCTGGGGCACTGTTCACTTTGCATGCCTCTCAAATTCATATTGATTTGCCTACTCTCACTGAGAAAGACAAGGAGGTAAGTTATGGTTTTGATTGGCATGTTTGAATAATTTACTTTTCATTGCGCGTGCAGTGTTTGTCTTTGCCTAGGAAATGGATCTCCTTAGTTTTGAACCATGAAGCATGGACAAAGACACCAGACAATGCAACACCTATAATTTTAAAAATATAGGATACGGCAAACACTTGTGTGTGCATATAGATATATATTGAACATTATTATGAATTATTTAAATTGACAATCAAGATTATATTCAAAATCATCTATAAAATGGTTAGTCAAATATAGCAATCTGAACACATTATTTCCAAGTTCTAAAACGGATCCAATCCATCCATCTAAAATTCAATAAGTGAAAAGAATCTAATTCAGTTAAGACATTTCACCCCTTGTTGATCACCATCATTGAAAAAACACTCTCTAAGTTAGATTAAGCTGAATACAAATTTAAGTAGAGAAGAGGAAACACAAAATGTAAATGTGAAATAGATGGTTTGTTAGTTTAAAAGAGAGATAGAAACTTACACCATCAGTTTCTTACTTTGTAACTTCTTAAAAAAGTCACTGTTTGCCCTCCTTAATGTTGTATTGAACCATGTTTAATGAGTCTCGAAGCCATGAAAAACATTTTTTAAATTCAACATGTATCGTATGGGTTTTGTATGCGTGTTGGTGATAGACACATGTCAAACTTGAAGACACGATGTTATAGAGCCATACTCGAGCTTCTTAGGTTTCGGGTTTATTTTTCTTTATTTTGTTTGTTTGTTTTCAGGTTATAAGCACATGGGGAGTTAAAAACAAAATTGATTTTCTGTCATTGTCATATACTCGACATGCTGAAGATGTTCGCCAGGTAATTTGAGTTCAAAATCCTTCAATTTGATCAAAGTCAGATTCATTTTTGGTATTTAAATCTTTTATTTTCAGGCTTTCTGTTAATGAAATTTTATGTCTGTTATGCAGGCACGTGAATTCCTTTCAAAATTAGGTGATATCAGTCAGACTCAAATTTTTGCAAAGATTGAAAATGTTGAGGTGAGTTTGCATATATATATTGGCAGTGTACTGTAATGTACTGTGACAATTTCATTTTTTGCGGAAGTTATATTATTATTGGCTTTGTCAATTCGTTTATATATGAACATCTGCATCTGTCTTGTTTCTTAGGGATTGACCCATTTTGATGAGATTTTACAAGAAGCTGACGGAATTATCCTTTCCCGTGGAAATTTGGGTATTGATCTTCCACCAGAGAAGGTAAATTTCTTTTTAAAAATTTGTTTTGTGGTTTTTTGTTGCAGTATCATGACAAAATAAGATTAGTTTTGGTTGGACTATATGTGTTAGAGATATATTCTCTGCAACTATATCTGTTGATTTATTGCGGTTGTGCAATACTACTGTAGTCTTCTCTGTGAAAGAGAACCTTTCCCTTTCTCAGTTAGTTGGGCTAGCTATTATTTCTGTTGTATATGTGCTTAGTCAGCACTTTGTATAGCTTGCACGAGATTCTTCACATGAGTCTATGTGAATGTACTCCCTCTCATGTTGAGAGAGTGAGAAATACAATTTCACTTTCAGATTTTCGTTTCAGTCTTTATGACTCCTTGATTGTAATACTTAAATATTTGCAAAGTTGTTCCAGAATCCAGATGTGACTATTGGAACTTTAAAATTTAATATGAGCATGCTGTGAGGAAAATGTAATATGTTTTAGCTGAATCAGCTTAATGAATTGCTGCCTATGCTATTGGTCCTTAAGACAATTATATCTTTGTTACTATCCCCATTCAGTGGGCGCTGAATAGTTCTAAGACTGACTTGTGCATAGATATCTGTATTAATTATTTTCCATTTTCTTTTGTAGGTGTTTTTATTTCAAAAATCTGCCCTTTACAAGTGCAATATGGCTGGTAAGCCTGCTGTGCTTACACGTGTTGTGGATAGCATGACTGAAAACCTGAGACCAACTCGTGCTGAAGCCACTGATGTTGCCAATGCTGTTTTAGATGGTAAGTTTTCATATGATGCTACTTGTTACATTGGTAGCCACTAGTAACAAGCTGTTTGGATTGGATACTTAGTAGCGTATTCTCCTGTAACATTAGATACATTATCATTTCTCCTCCTTCATCAAAGACAGTTGGGACATATTTCTCTTCTCTTGTATATTCAGTTGCTTTTCAATTTACAATGATGTCATTTCTCTATGTTAGTTCTATTCTAGTGCTTAAAGCTGTTTGTTAATATTAGTTTGCTTCTTAATTGATAAGACCTTCTGCATGTATTTAACCAAGTCCCATCCCCTTGCCCTTTCTGAATGGTTGTTTCTTTTATAAGTGCTTCTTCACTGTGTTTAAGTTAGAACTATTTGATGTGTTTGTACATGAAACTGTTAACAAATTTACAGGAAGTGATGCTATACTTCTGGGTGCTGAGACTTTACGTGGATTGTATCCTGTTGAGACTATTTCTACCGTTGGTAGAATTTGTTCCGAGGTAAGTTTATTTCATATCTCATTAATTTTGTTCAATACATTATATTTGTTTGAAACTATTGATGTGTTGACCAAAATACTTTCTCCATATGTTGGACCTCTATTACCTTCGTGAATCTTGAATTTGGTTGATAGCTTTCTTGTAAATTGATAGTGATCAACTCTTACAACTTGTAAGGTGTATTTGGGGAAAGGTTTAGGAAAAGGGGAGATCTAAGTCCAAGGCAGCAAGGGACTTGTTGTGACTTAAGCTAACTAATTTCCTATTTGGCAGGGAGTGCTGATTGGGATTGGGGGTGATAGGATCTTGGGTATTATGAGGTAGGGGTGGTCATGAATTGGATTTTTCAAAATCCAATCTAGATCCAATCCAAAGCCAAATAAATTGATTGGATTTAAAATTCATATCCATTTTAACTAGATCAAATTTATTGGATTTTTTTAAATCCATTTAAAATGGATTAAATCTAGATTAAATCCACTTTGTTAATTAGATTAAATTCTCTTTGTCAATTACATTAAATCCATTTTGATATGGACACGGGCTAACTTGGCTCGAACTGGGCCTAAGCCGACTCAACCTGGACGCGGAGTAACTCAGCTCGACATCGGCCCGGGCCCGCTCGGCTTGATATCAGCCTGGGCCCGCTCGACTCGACATCTGCCCGGGCTGGCTCAACTCGACATCTGCCCGAGCCCGCTCAATTCGACGTTAGCCCGGGCCAGACGACTCGACATCGTCCTAGGCTTGGGCCCGCTCGACATCAGCCTGGGCCCAGTCGATGATCCGTTATCCGATATCTATAATGCTAGATGGAGTATATATGGGCTAGGTTCTTCCCCCTTAGTACCTAGCTTAAGAGTGGGTTCCCCAAGAGCTTGAGTACTTAACAATTGGTATTGGACCTGGTTGTTAGTGTCATGGAAAGGGCTACCATGGAGAGTTTTGACCAACAAGGAGTTGGGTCAAGTGCTATATAGTAAAAGTTGTTGAATCTAGCACTTACCACTAGGCTAAAAGCTGTAACTAATAGTCAAGGCACAACTCTTTCTATTTAAGAGCATCACAGTCCAAGCGCTATGATTTGATTGTGGCTTGGTCCACCTGACCTCCATCACGTGATAATTAATGCCACTTGCAACAATCTCCCCTCATCAATTGTCCCACTAGGAATCAAACTCTTCAATTGTGACCCCCATCACGGGATAATTAATGCCACTTGCAACAATCTCCCCTAATCAATTGTCCCACTAGGAATCAAACTCTTCAATTGTGACCCGACACCCCTAGTGTGACCTTGGCTCTGATGCCATTTGTTGCACAAAACACTTACAATTAAGCCAAAAGTTATAGCTAATAGTCAAGGTGCAACTCTTTTTTATTTAAGAGCATAGTAGGCCAAACGCCACGATTTGATTGTGACTTGGTCCACCAGCAATAAAATACTCCGAATGACCTGAGTTCTTACATAAGATATTTTTTAATAAATATATTCATTTTCCTTGATAAACAAGCAAAACAGACTCAATTAAAGTCTTTTGTGTAGGTTGCTTGATGTGAACCGACAGAATATTAGTGTAGATTCATTGACTGTACATCATGTTAATGCACAAGTTTATCAATGATATGAATGTGGTTAATGGTTTAGTTACCCTTGGTCGTGTACTTGGTGCGTGCATAGTATGAAGAAGACAGATGCTGTGTACGCTACTTTTCTATCTGTATTCTGTCCAAAAAAATGGTTGTGTATATTGTTAAAAATCCATTCATTTCCGGTTCCAATTCGAATTTTAAGGTGCTTTTGTATAAAGTCTTCAATTAAAGCATGAAAAGTATGTTATTATCAACGAGTAGTAGTAGAGGGTATCAAATATCAGTAGTTAGTGAGAACAATAAGTTAGAGGGTGGAAGGACAGGAGTAAAGCTTAACTTGGTGGGGGAGAAGAGAGTGGCATTCTGTTTTATACTGTTTTTGAGAACTGAGCATGAGCCCTGTTGTAGGAAAGGGAAACTGTCTGAGAAGCATTGACCCTTGGAGGTCAGATCTTTGTAGTTGTACTGTTCATTTATATTCAGAAACAAAATTGTTATTTTCTTTTTGTTTTCTATTCTGGATTCCTAATATCCTTTTTTTTCTGATTTTTCTTTTCTATCTTTTGGTATTTAACTCAGTGTGGCATTTATTCTGCAACCCATTGTTGGGAATTCCTTACAATCATACGAAATGTTCTCCTCTTTGAAATGTCTCAATTTTGGCTGAATTCTATCTTGTATTTTATGTCCTTGTAGGCTGAGAAAGTTTTCAATCAAGACCTTTATTTCAAGAAGACTGTCAAGTATGTTGGAGAACCCATGTCCCACTTGGAATCTATTGCATCCTCTGCGGTAGTTACATTTACTTTTTTCTCATTTCTTTAATAGTATGCTTGTTCTTTTACTTTATTTATATGGTGGTTGATTTGATTTCATCTTTGAAAGTAGATTTTTACATGATAATCTTTACTTGTTAGGTACGAGCTGCAATTAAAGTGAAGGCATCTATTATTATTTGTTTCACTTCATCTGGAAGGGCTGCAAGGTACTTGAGTTTCTTTGAGTAACTAGATATCATTGTTTTCATATTTAGTTTTTTTGGAAAACAAACTAGTTGCTCTAAATTGGGGGGTTAGACTTGGCTAACAAACACTATCATTAAAAAATGTTTGTATTAATTTCTCTGTCTTTCATTTTCATTTAACTTTTATCCACAAGACTGTCTATCTAAAAATGTAATATGTACCTGCCAGATTGATTGCTAAATATAGGCCAACAATGCCAGTTCTATCTGTCGTGATACCCCGCCTAAAGACAAATCAGCTAAAGTGGAGCTTTAGCGGAGCTTTTGAGGTTGAATTTTAATTTTGCTGCTTATTTCTATTAATTATCTGACTGTTATTGGGTTGAATGTGTACATATAAATACCTGGGGTGCCAAGAAATGCTAATTAAATTGTGATTTAGGAACAATTTATTCTGTTTTTATTTTGTCATTTCCGAGTTCAACTGCCAACATCATTCTTCGTAAGGTTTTATATCTAATGCAACTGAATATTTTTAAAATAATATTCGTTATAATATAGTTTAAATTATTGTTAAGTATTCTCAGCATATCATAGTTGTTTTATCCTGTGTAAAGTAAATACATACAAGCATTTATTATATTGGTCATTGGAAGTTTTACTATACTCTTGGATATGGGCATCCCCATTACCATTTTCTAGGAAATTTGATTCACCAGAACGCATTGGGTTTACATTTTCTAACTTTGTTTACCAAACTTATTCAATTTTGTGACAGGCAAGACAATCACTTCTTGTGAGGGGTCTCTTTCCTATGCTAGCAGATCCTCGACATCCTGTAAGTTTTTGTTTTGGGATTTCTCCTCAATTATAGTTGTTTATTGAGTTCATAGGCATTGTTCTGTTGTGATTGTTTTTTGGGGTAGACATTAGATGCTGAATCTGAATATCAAAGTAGAGTGTACTTAGTCCAAGGTTTTATTATTTTCAACAATAATCTTCTTCACTCTACATGGGACTTTTATTAATGATATGCTATGTGCTACAGTTGCACTGACATGTGTAAAATGTCCAATAATGTTATGCATCTTAAGTAACGTACCCCATTATTGCGTAATGATGTATGATACTCTATGCTTGCAGGCTGAGTCAACAAGTGCAACAAATGAGTCTATACTTAAGGTTGCCCTTGATCATGGAAAATCATTGGGAGTTATAAAGTCACACGACCGGGTAGTTGTTTGCCAGAAACTTGGTGATGCATCTGTGGTTAAGATTATTGAGCTTGAAGATTAAAGCGCATTCAACCAACTACAGATTTAGTGTTTTTTATTTATTTTACATCTTTCCTCAGTTTTTCAAAGATGCAGGTCATTCTGCCACTAGTTAGAGGTTATCTCTACTTGGTTTTGATAAAACGAATTTTGGATGCAAATTATTGCTGGCTGTAACATAAAAATCAAGGGAATGTGCCCTTGATGCCAATTTTTGGGTTTAGTATTCATACTAGAACGCAGCTCGAAAATGTGATTATTGAATCGGATTACCAAACAAATTAGATGCTAATAGCTTGTTATTTCAGATACCTACTGTTTATGACCATACTTTTATTATCTAGTCTTTATGCTCACATGAACAAGAAGTAACTATTGAATGAACAGAGTTGAATCAAACTGACTTTCACGAATGAAAGTGTCTAGACTGTAATGATTGGTTAAGGTTTGCTAAGTATCGTTTTAACTATTGGAGGAAAGTTTAGTGAGTTAGCATAAACGTAGTCGATTTGATCTTGGTTCATTGTTAACAGCATGTATACAAACTAATTATTTATTGTAGCTGTTTTTATGAAATTAATTGGAATATGATGCTAAATGCAGTCTGGTAAAATCATTGGGCTTAAGTTGAGGAATTCAATATCACTAATGCTGTAAAGCGGTAAACAACCTCAATTAGCGATATGATGCAATTTGTGCAATGCTTAAGTCTTCTGTTATGTTGCAAAGTAAAACGAAAGGAAAACATATGATAAGAACAAAAGTGGCACAGCAACATTTCCAATTTCGTATATTAACAATTGGGAAAATATCTGTTTGACACTATTTCTATATTCAACGGGTGGGGTGTTGATATATTGACACCATCAAATAAAAAACATTGTTAATGTGAACAATGTGCGTTTCCTAAATAATATTATTTTAATTATATTTTTTTTATTTTTTAATTTAAAATTTTAATATGTATTATGATATTATTAAGGCAGGTTGTTAAGTGAATGTTATATTTTGGATTATGGTCAACAAAACTTGTTTATTTTTACATAATGAGAAAAGTTTTGTTGACCCCATGAATAATAAAAAACATACATTTGACTGTTTGTAATAATGTTTTTAAATTTAAAAATAAAATAAAAATAAATAAAATATTAATTTATGAAAGTGTCAAATGAATGTTTTAAAGGTTTTTATTCATCACTCTTGCATAATATATAGTATATAAGATGTTAAGTGAATGTTATATTTTGGATTATGGTCAACAAAACTTTTTTCATATTTTACCAACAGTTACATAGTGAAAAAAGTTCTGTTGACACCATAAATAATAAAAAACATACATTTGACTGTTTATAATAATATTTTTAAATTTAAAAATAAAATATTAATTTATTAAAGTATTGAAATCTATGTTTTTATGGTTTTTATTGTTGAGAATGTTAATATATCAGCGCCCTTAAATAATATATAGTATATAGAGTTGTAATTTGATGTTAAAGAAAATAATGTATAAAATTATAATTTGAATGTGAAAGAAAAATATAGTGTGAAACTATCATCATCTTGCCAGTTGTTATTCTGAAGAGTGTGTGCATGATCTAGTTTTGTTAACAAATAAAAACTTTGTTTTGTTCTATATTAAACAACAAGCGCCTGTGGCCTAATGGATAAGGCGCCTGACTTCTAATCAGGCGATTGTGGGTTCGAGTCCCACCGGGCGTGTTTTTTTTTTGTTATTTTATAATAAATCATTTTTTAAATTTGCTTATAAACATCCCATGAAATTCAATTTATATAATTGGTTAAATTCAAATTTAATGCTGCAAAACAATATATGCATAAAGACATTATGCCGGGTCAAGTGGCTTTACTTTTATCCAACTTGAAGAAGGAAGTGATAGATTATATTAAACATGGTTTATAACAAAAATACCAACTTAATAAGTACCCCAAAACGAGAACAGCTATTTGGCCTAATTCATCTACAATTTTTCTATGCCATAGTTTCATCTATCATCCAACTAACCCCAGCAAAATCATCACCCCTTGATCTAAGTGGAAGAATGTTGTTGTTGTTGTTGATGCTTTTGTTGGTGTTGAAGGCTCATCAGTTCAAACTCCTTCTGGCGAATGAGCAAAACCATTCTCTCATTCTCAAGCCTCCTTCGTTCATTTTCAAGTTTGGCTCTCTTCATTTCCCTCTCCTTCTTGCTGCTAAACCTTGCCCATTTCAACCTTTGTTTCTCCAACTCAAATGATTGACTCTGATAGCTTATTTGCTGCTCCTCCAACTGCAGTATCCTGCTCCTCATCCATTGCTTCTTGTCCCAAGCACTCCTACCCCCATCTTGGAACACACCACTCACCTCAGCACTCAGTTGCTGCATCATCAGTGGTGACACAGGAACTTCCCTCACTTTCCTTGCCCTCTTCCTCATTGACCTTCCATCATTATCATCCTCCATATTTTCATGTCCATGCCCCACATTACCCCTTGAACCACCTTCTCCTGAATCATCTTCCTCCTCATCCGAATCATCCTCAGAGTCTTCCTCCTCATCAGAATCATCATCATTCTCTTCCCCATTTCCCACTTTCAACATCCTCAAACCCTCCACCCCTGAAGCCCCCAAATTCTCCACCTCTGATGAATGAAAACAAGGTTGCTGTTGCTGTTGTTGCTGAGGCTGCTGCTGATGTAGTTGAGCCTGAGACTGAGGCACGTCACCCCCAGTCTCTCCTTGCTGTGGAGGATTGTTATTCACATGACCACAACTATTATGGTAAGCACACATTTCCCTAAAGAACAAATGTTTGGAATTGAGCAACTTCTTTACCTCCTCTTTCATCTTTGGTGACAACTCCATCGTTTCCAACAAATTCTGATTCTCCACAACCCTGCAAGCAGTTCCCTTGCCAAGAATATCATTCACCCTCTTATACCTCTTGTTCAAGTCATTGAACTTGTCCTCACACTGTTGAGGAGAAACATAGGACCCTTTCTCCATCATAGCCCTCGACACCGATTTCCACTTCCCTTTCTTCTGCAACATACCCAAGGACTTCTTCTTATCAGTCCCTTCCGAGCCACCCTCATCACCAATGTAATAAACCGCCATTATCAAAAGCCTCACCATGGTGTCAGTCCACTTCATTCTCTGCCACAGAGAGACCTTCTTCTTGGGGTCCGAGGTGTCATCATCCTCATCACTGAGGCCACTATGCTGCTGTTGTTTGGTCTTGGCCGAAGAATAGGGAGGGTACCCTTGTTTGATGGATTGATTATGTTGTGGATGATGCGGATCAGTGTCATGGTGTGGAGCATAGGGAACCATTTGGGGGTGGTGTTGCAAGTGGTGAGGGTTTTGTTGTTGCTGCGGTTGCAGAGAGTTATCCACTCCTACCATCCCAGAGAACATTCCAGCGCCTAGTCCATTGGGTTCCATAAACAAGAAACACCAACTTTTCAAAACTCAACCAAACAAGCTAAAGCTACAAACTTTAGAAGAAAAACGCTTACCCTTAATCGAATAGTTGAAGAGAGGAAAGAGCATGGAAGAAGATGAAGATGGGTTGGTGGGGGAGAGTGAGAGGAAAGCAAAATGGCAGTTTAGTATGGGATTACATAGGAGTTGATGATAGATTGTGTTGTCGGGGAAAGAGAAGAGTAAAGATAATATAACAGAAAGTGTAACAAAAGGTTGGTTTTTGAAGCAACTGGTTTTGTTGACGAAGCAGTAGTGAGAAAATAAAACTGCCCATGGTTTTATAGTTGGGTTAGAGTGAGGGTTTAACCAACCCACAGGTTTTGTGCTCAAATTGGGGACTCACGCCGACTATGTGTGCGCCGTTTCAAAGCGCCAACAAAGATACCATAAACTAAAACCATGAAACCTTCCTATGTGCTCTCTCTCTCTTTAACTTTCATTTTAACCAAATAATTGGCTTTCATTTAATATAATTTATCCAATCTAATTAAATTTAGTTGACTTCAATTTAATTATTTAGATTAACGTTGAGTTAGATTAATCTTTGGATTCAATAATTTTAAAATATTAGCATCTCTTAATATAAATTACATTAAACAATAGGTAATGTATAAATATCACTTATGAATCATTACCTTTTTTATTTAAAAACCCCATTTTAACCTTCATTAAAAAATATTTTTTACATTAGAGATATTATAAAATATATATTT
>Ga0123341_1003716_pt1 | contig 13187 bp, 7 predicted proteins | sample Turbeapinknodule_FD_89959 | JGI IMG/M metagenome (GOLD analysis project Ga0123341, IMG submission 89959) | Root nodule microbial communities of legume samples collected from Mexico - Turtle bean Mexico pink nodule | ecosystem: Host-associated > Plants > Roots > Nodule | place: Mexico: Nepantla... | reverse complement strand
TTATAAAATGAACAGATTGAAAATAAAATGAACAGATTTATTTTCAAAAAACAGTTAGAGAATTTGTTAAGTGAGGAGACTTAGTCAACCATTCTGGTGCAGGGATAAAACTGAAAAACGTTTGAGCTAGACATGGCATCAGAGACAAAATGAATCTATTCATTTACAGATGAACAGATTTATTTTTCAAAACGAAAACAGAAAAGCTTAACTATTTAAAACACTGTCATTTTGAAAGGTAGAAGACTTAGTCAAAACACATGATGCACAAAATCTAATTTTCACAAGACTTAGCCAAGGCATCAGTTTAAAAATGAATCTGTTTATTTAGAAAAGAACAGATTTATTTTTATGCAGTAAACGTGTTTTTTTTATGTAAAACATGTGAAAACAGTTTAAGAAATCTTATGCTTGTTGTTATCACATGGCCAGGGTAGGAGGTGAGTTACTCAGCAAAAAGCCCACTCTTAAACAACTTCTAAACACTACCTAAGACACACTTAAAACAAAGCAAAATACACATGAAATGTACATAGAAGTCTTCATCAAACACATGTCTTGAAGGGGCAGCAACCATCTTCAACAACAATGACATCTCTTTATACATACACATGTCTGGTGTGTTAGAGGTTGTGGTTGGCAACCAGGAATTGAATATATCCATCCTTCAATTTTGGATGATGTAAGTCTCTTCCACCTATAAATCATTTTACTTTATATAATTAAATCATTGATTATGCTTTAACTAATTATAGTTGTAGGTATTTGTATGATGTTTGTATTAGGGGAAACAAGATGTTTATGGACTAATGGAACTCCAATTAATTAATCCAATGAGAAATAAGAAAACTAGGTGCTCTTTATAATATGGTGATGATAATCCTTTAGAATACTAGGTGCTCTTATATTTCTACTGGACCATTCATGTTTTGAGGATTTTGATTATTATCAATGGCATTACAATTTCGTTCACTAATAGCAAATTGATTAGAACAGGTTCGAGAAGAAAGTTGAAGTTGTTTTCATTCAAACTTTCCTCTGTCAGATTCATGATTCTTCATAAAAGGGGAAACATGGTCATAAATCCTAATATTTCTAGTAACAAAAACTTCTCTACTTTTAATATCCAAAATAATGTAACCTTCAATGCCACTTTTGTATCCAAGAAAAATACATTTTTTAGCTCTAAGATCAAACTTGGATCTATTCCTTTCAATAATGCAAACAAAACACAGATCCAAACACTCTTAAATTGTGCAGATCAGGTCACTCATTATAAACTAATTCATATGGAGATTTCCTTCCTTAAATAGCAGAGGGAATTTATTTTATTAATTAAATGTACAACATGTATAACAACAAAGGACCAATAAACTTGAGGTATCTTGGAGTGAAACATCAAACTTCTAGTTACATTAAGAATGTGGTGATGTTTTCTTTCCATAACAAGATTTTCTTGTGGTGTTTCTATGCAACCGATTTGATGAATGATTCCAAGATTGTTATATAAATCCTTATAAGCAAATTCACTTCCGTTATCAGATCTTATGATCTTAATTCTAATTCCAAACTGATTATGTATGTACTGAATTTTTTTTTCAGAGGGATGTCCATGCCTATGATGCCAAACATCTTCATCGCAATTTCTGTTTTTAGGAATTTCAGATTCAATGATATTATATAGACTTTCTATTATGGCATTTGAAGGAAATATAAACCATCATGTAGTGTAGCTAGACCAATTGTTTTTAATGAAATTGTGTTATGAATCTGACATTACTTAGAAGAGAAAATTAGTTTGCAATTAATAGACTCAATAACACGTTGAACAAAAGCATATTGAATGTGAACTCATACATATATAGAACATCATACAAGAAAAAATATATGATATTTGAACAATTCCTGCATGTTTAGAAATAACATGAAAATTATTTGGCTTTTTTATCGTTATAGGTCTTATTTTATGAAAGCTTGTATTTTTTTTGAGTGAGTAACATGATCAGTTGCCCTTGTATCTAAAGTCCAAGAATCTTTAATATGCTTACCTTTCTCAATCTTTCCAGAAAAAAAACTCACTAGTGAAGTTGTTCACCTTATAAATAAATACAACTTTTGATTCTTGAATAATCTTCAAGATTTGTTGCACTTGTTCTTGTGTGAATTGAACATTGTCTTAACTAGGGATATTGGTTTTCTTGATCATTATTTTCATTCTTGTTAGTAACAACATGGTTCTTATTTTGAGAAACTGTATTGTCGATAACACGATCACTCTTGTGTTTGTACCTTGGAGGAATCCATGTTTTGAAAATCATTCATCAGCGGTATGATTCATTTTATGACAATAACTACAATAATTTATTTAGGCTCAAATTCAAATTAATAAATTGACCAAATTGTCAAGTTGATTTGGAATTGAGCCAGAAAAGTTATTTGCTTTGAGCTCTAAGGTGTCAAGACTTTGCAATGATTCAATCTTTTTAGGAACATTTTTTGAAAGATTATTAATATTTAGAAAGAGCTTGATCAAGTAGGTCAAATTACCTAAATCTTCAAAAATGTCTCTTGTGAGGTGATTTGAAGAAAGTTGAAGTATATGTAAATTGGTTGCTTGACTTAGTTCTGTTGGAATGCTACCTGATAAATTGTTGTTGGAGATTTTGAGGCTTGTGAGATTATGACATTTTTCCCAATTTGGGGAAAGATGGCCATAAAAGTTATTTTCACTCAGGTCTATGTAATCCAAGTTTGGGTATACACCCAAATCCTCTGTTAGATTTTCTATTAAATTCTTTTTTTTTTGTACAGACACTCTTATGAGATTGGAGCAATACTTCAAACTCTTAGGTAATGGACCTGTGAAATAGTTTATGCCAGCACTAAATTTTGTCAACTTCCCACTGAAACAAATGTTGTGAGGCAAATGACCAACTAAATTATTGTCATATAATTGCAAACTTTCCAGATTGTTTATCATATTCATTTCTATTGGAATGTATCCACCAAGCTTATTTGACAATAAACGAAGTGTGGTGAGCTTTGCCAAATTTCCAATTATAGAGGGAATTGTACCTGACAAAGAGTTAAGGGGCAAATCAAGTGTGGTGAGCTTTGTAAAGAGACCAATAGTCGAAAGAATTGTTCTGGAGAGTTTGTTTTCTTGAAGGAGAATAAATTCTAAATTAACCGAGTTAATTTAAGACTTTCAAAGAAAACTTACAAAATCATTATATTGTTAGTATAAAAGAGGAAAGGAATTAACCTGGAGCAGCATATCCAAAAGTTCCTACAAATGAGGTCCAATTGGTTGAATTAGGATTAAGAAGCTTGGCTGTTCCAAAATCTGAGACATGAGCCACATACTCCAAATTCAAAAGAACATTCTTGCTTGATATATCTCGATGAACGATTCGGGGTGAACAATCATGATGCATATAGCATAAAGCATTTGCTACACCTTTAATGGCATCAACCCTCCTATTCCAATTAAATGCAATTGCCTGTTCATCGTCTTTTAAAATATTATCTATGCTCCCCTTTTCCAAGAACTCATACACCAAAAATGAGAATCGGGAATGAGAACAAAATCCATATAGCCTCACAATGTTACGATGTCGAATCTCTGTCAAAGCTTGAATTTCACTTTTGAAAGCTTTAACATTGGACATTTCTCCATTTTGTACTGAATGGAATTTCTTAACAGCTACAATTTGATTTGTTTGCAATTCAGCTTTGTAAACACTTCCTTGTCCTCCAACTCCAATGAGATGTTTAGTGTCAAACTCTTCTGTGGCTTCAATTATGTTCTCATACACCATCTTTCCATCAAAACTCCATATCGCAAAAAGATTTTGGCTTGATGATTCTATATCCGGATGTTCTTTTGTCTTTGACCTTCTACAAAGATGATATGAGACTCCAAAGACAAATAATGCTAGCATGAAAATGCCCAAACCAGTGGGTAAAAGTACCAATATGACACTGTTAATCTTCTGATCTTGAGATTTGTCACGTGATGTTGGGCATGGTTTCAAGCCCGAGACATTACCACACAAGCCTTTATTATTTCTCAATGCTTCAATGGTAGCCGTACGGAAGCCTGAAATGTCTGGAAGTGGACCCTGTAATTGGTTGTATGATATATCAATAGATGTCAAGCTTATCATCTCATCAAGGCTAGAGAGATCGCCTGAAAGATGATTGTGTGAGAGATTTAATATTTCTAAGCTTCTCAACTCTCCCAACATTGGTGGTATTTTTCCACTCAAAATGTTCATGCTCAAATCAAGACTTCGAAGATATTTTAATTTACCAAACTCGGATGGAATATTTCCCATAAATTTATTTTGGCTCAAATTCAAATTTAATAAATTGACCAAATTTCCAAGTTGATTTGGAATTAAGCCAGAAAAGTTATTTGCTCCGAGCTCTAAGGTGTCAAGACTTTGCAATGATGCTATTTGGATAGGAACATTTCCTGAAAGATTATTCATATTGAGAGAAAGTTTGATCAAGTAGGTCAAATTACCTAAATCTTCAGGAATGTTTCCTGTGAGGTGATTTGAAGACAATTGAAGTACGTGTAAATTGGTAGCTTGACTTAGTTCTGTTGGAATGCTACCTGATAAATTGTTGTTGGAGATTTTGAGGCTTGTGAGATTATGGCATTTTCCCCAATTTGGAGAAAGATGGCCATAAAAGTTGTTTTCACTCAGGTCTATGTAATCCAAGTTTGGGTATACACCCAAATCCTTTGTTATGTTTCCTGTTAAATGGTTTTGCTGTAGCAAAACTCTTATGAGATTGGAGCAATTCTTCAAACTCTTAGGTATTGGACCTGTGAAATAGTTTCTGCCAGCACTAAATTTTGTCAACTTTCCACTTATGCAAATGTTGTGCGGCAAATGACCAATGAAATTATTGTCATATAAGTGCAAAATTTCCCAGCTGTGTAGCATATTCATTCCTATTGGAATGTATCCACCAAGCTTATTTGAAAATAAACCAAGTTCGGTGAGATTTGTCAAATTTCCAATTGTAGAGGGGATTGTACCTATCAAAGAATTAAGGGACAAATCAAGTATGGTGAGCTTTGTCAAATTTCCAATTGTAGAGGGGATTGTACCTGACAAAGAGTTAAGGGACAAATCAAGTGTGGTAAGCTTTGTCAAGTGACCAATAGTCGAAGGAATTATTCCGGAAAGTTTGTTGTCACTAAGGAGAATAGATTCTGAATTAACCAAGTTACCGATGGAAGATGGAATTGGCCCAGAAAGATTATTATCTAACAATTGGATTGTCACAAGAAAATGGAGTTTTCCCACTTCATTAGGAATAGATCCAGATAGATAGTTGTCATACATGTACAAATAGACTAACTTGTTCAAATTTCCAATTGTAGAAGGAATTGTACCTGATAAAGAGTTATGGGACAAATCAAGTTCTTCCAAGTTTGCCATCATTCCAATTTCTTGAGGAATAGAACCCGAAAGACTATTATTGAAAACCCATAACTTGATCAAGTTGACCAACTTCCCAATTTCCACGGGAATATTACCAGATAAATTGTTTTCATTCATATATATAGCATTTAGGTTCCGCAACTTACCTATTTCTTGGGGAATAAGTCCGTAAAGGTTGTTCAAGGAAAAATCTAGACTTAACAGTCTGCTCAAATTTCCAATAGATTTTGGAATAGATCCAGTGAGATGATTGTGTTTTAGATCAAGATGAGTGAGTTTGGATAACACTCCAATTTGAGGAGGAATGCTTCCACTCAAGGAGTTATGACTCATATCTAGAGTGAGGATGTTTGGAAGTGTTGAAAAATTGAGAGTTTGAAGCGTACCAGATAATCCAATGTCTGTAAGATTAATGTTGGAGACTGATCCTGAGTAGTCACAAGAAATTCCATGCCAGTTGCATGAACTGTTGCCATGCCATGAAGATAGCAATGTCTGACTTGGGTTGTCAAGGCTTGCTTTCCACTTCAAGAGAGCGTTTGCTTCAGTGTGTTGAAGTGATGAGAGTGAGGAAGACACTGCTGCATGGACAGAATTGGCCATTGCAAGTAGAAGCAGCCATAATGATAGGAGTTTCATGGATTGAAACGTTGGAAATAAGAACACCATGGCTGCTATGGATTGATTCTTCAACCACTGATTCTCTAACAGAACTCAAGTTTGGATGAATTGAAGATGCTTCAATTTTCAGAGGTTTATATAAGGTTTATGAGAAAATTCATATTCAGTATTCTTATTATTATCATTATTTAATAAAAATGAAAATTTTGATTATTATTTGAAATTTGTGGACCGAATCTGAAGTTGGACGTGATTTGTGGAGTGAATATGAAACACATGGTGCCTTAAGGATGAAGTGAAACACATGTTTATAAGAGACCAATGTTCATTACCTATTAAATTCAAAATGTTTGATAAAATTAGTTAATAAAATAAAATTATATTTATATACTTTCTTTTAACAGTAGATAGTGTAATATTTATTAAAATAAATATTTTTCAAAATTAATTGTATGAAGAAAATAATTTTATTCTTCTGCATGAATTCAATCTAGGACATTTCTTATAGTAAATAGCATGCAGGAGACAGAACAAAGTTCTTCTTAAGCCATATGTGAGAAGTAGCAGCTCCAACATCTTAAAAAAACTAAACTACAGAAGCAATAATAGTTGCAGTGGACCAGCCATAAAAAAAAACACCTTATCGATATTGGTACTAAATGTTCAAGTTTTAGTTAAAAATAGATTTAATTATAACTTATTACATAAAACAAATCAAACTATAATAACTTTGTACTTTTTACATTTTTTTTTCAAACTTTTTTGTTAATTTTTTTTAATTAATTTTATGTATTTGGGTATAAAGATTTTCATATTTTCTTGCTTCAAATATCTAAGTTGTGATTAGATCTAATTTAAATAGATAAATTTTGTTACAGGAAGGAGAAACCTTTCATGTTTATATCCCTTAGTCATATCATAATAAAACAAACAAAAATATCACTTAATTTTTATAATGTTAGAAAATACACAACTATAATGAATAGTTTATCAATATATCTTACTATATGATGCTCCTTTCATGCATAGTAAGATGATTTCAAGATGAAGTTATCTTCTGGTTGTTGTAATAATCAAAGTAATTGTAACTGCTTTAACTTATAAATATAACCTATAAATACTTGTTTGATGTATATTTAGAATTAATGAAAAAATTCTTGTCTTATTTTCTCTAAAATCGTGTGTGTTCCTGTGTAACATATTTGAGTGAGGGTGTGTGAGTATTGTGCCTTAATCCAACAAATTGGTATTTAGAGTGATTGATCAAATATTGTTACGGTGTGTTTCATGGCTAATGAGACATTTGGCCATATTTGATGGAAAAGATTATGATGATTGGTGTGTTAAGATGGATGCAATTCTTGACTTTATGGAAAAGATTATGATGATTGGTGTGTTAAGATGGATGCAATTCTTGACTTATGGAAAAGATTATGATGATTGATGTGTTAAGATGGATGCAATTCTTGACTTATGGAAAAGATTATGATGATTGGTGTGTTAAGATGGAGGCAATTCTTGACTTTCAAGAAGTTGATGAAATTGTTAATAATGGGTTTCAAGAATTGCCCAAGAATGCTACAGAAGAGTAGAAGACAGTTTTTAAAGAAAACAAAAGGCTAGATTATAAGGCAAGGGTACTGCTGCACCAATGTGTTTTAGCAACAATCTTCTAGAAAATTTCAAAAGTTGCTACATCCAAGCAAGCGTGGGACACTTTGAAACAGGTTTATGGAAGTTCTGGAAGAATAAAGAAGGTGAAATTGCAAACACTTAGAAGGCAGTATGAGCTTCTTTCAATGAATGATCAAGAAAATATATCAAATTACTTTAGCAGGCTCCAAGTCTTGTTGAATCTGATGTGAGCATGTGATGAAAGTATAAGAGACAACAAGATTTTTGAAAAGGTGTTTCGAACTCTAACTCTTCAATTTGATCATATTGTAATTACAATTGAAGAATCAAAGATTTAGAAAACATGAATGTTGAATAATTACAAAATTCTTTGGATCGTGTGATGAAAAAAAAAAAGAATGCTGAAAAGATTGTTGAACAAGCCTTTCAAACTAGAACAAGTCAAAAATAAATATAAAAGGTGTGGATGACTCAGTAAAAGATCAAGAGACAAGTCAAGAGGAGGAAGGGGTGGTGGTAGAATTAGAGATTTCAATTCTCAGAACAATGTGAATGATGGCAACAACATTGAGCATAAAGACAATTAGTGTTTTCGAGGTGGAAATTAATACAGAGGCAAAGGGGAGAAGAATTTTAAAAGGAAGGTGCAGTGGTACAACTGTGACAAGTTTGGTCATTACTTTTATGAGTGTTGCCACGATAGCAATACACAAAAGAAAAGCAAGAAAGGTGATGAAACACACTTAGTATAAGATGATGAAAGTTCTTATTCAGATCATGTTCTACTATTGTGACGAAAAATGTTCTTCTTGGTATCTTGATACCGGGTGTTCCAATCACATGACTGAAAATAAAGAATGGTTGATAGATCTTGGTTTTAGTGTCAATAGTAGTGTGAGATTTGTTTATAATAGCACCATTGCAATAAAAGGGATTGGCTAAATGCTAATTACACTATAAAGGATGGTAAGACAACCTATATGCATTGGCCAATTACTTGAAAAAGGTTACACACCATGAATATGCAACAAAATTATATAGAGGTTTATGATCCTAAATAGCGATTGTTACTCAAAGCATCTGGTGGAGGACCATCCAACACCTTTCATATCGAACCTCTGACTCGTGCCATGACTACAAGAATGGAGAAATGAGACATTAGTCTGAAGACTCTTATCATGTGATTCATTATGACTTCTAGTCATACATAAAATGTAAATAGTAAAAATATTCATGTATAGGTATTGTATTTTGAATTCTTCTCAATAGTACTTTGTCGATGAAACAAAGACACTATAGAAACCCTAACTTGTCATACAAGTAAGGGCCTTTGGAATATCTCAAAGAGGTCATACATGGCCTCCTTAAGTCACCACAACTCACCATAGATAAGTCTACTTAACTAGGGTTATGGTAGCTTAAGGAGCAAGTTATCCTCGTATATAAATACCTAAAACAAAGCTCATGTATTCAGATTTGTCATTATTGAATGCAGAGTTAAGATTTGAAACCTAATTCTCTCCCAAATCTCCCTTTCTAGAGAGTCTAATTGGCCTAATAAACCCAAGGAAAGTTTACCACACCTTTTTCCCTTCATTGCACCTCCAATTCCTACTCTGTCAATCCAATCATTCATCCAACCTCAAGCTTGGATTACATAAGGTGGATTAGAGCACACCAAGATCTCATGGCCAAGACTCATCAAGCTAAGTAAATTTTCACAATTTTTTTTTGTGAACCTTGTTCTTCATGGTTCTTGCTTGTTCTTCCATAAATCTTTGTTTTCCATCATTTATATTCATTGATCATCGATTGTAATTTTTTTCCATCGTTTAAACTCACTCAAACATTCAATAAACATTTTGCCTTGTTGTCCATTGCACATCCTCATTTGTTGCTTATGGTTCTAAGTTGTTTATAACTTTTTATTGCTTTCAATCGGTTCAATTGTTGTTTTAGGTCATATTCCACCGTTTAAACTCTTTGTTTTACAGTTTAATCAGTTAAATTCATGATTTTTTTCAGTGCATTTTGATTCTTTATGTTTTCGATAGCATCCGCAACAAAACCTTACCAAAACAGTTTTTGTTCTTCAGATTTCCTTTGATCATGCTTAATTCTTTGTTGTTTTTATGCGTTTCAATCCATGTATGTGTGCATTGAGGTCTTGTTTAGTGTTTCTACCTTTTTCATTCACAGTTTCACTTTCAATTCTTTATTAGTTTTGCTTAATTTGTTCTAGTGTTGTCGTTGCATGCTAGGTGTTTGTTAATTTGTGTTCATGCACACCTAGTGTTTGTTTAAAGTCCTTTGAGTTTGTGCTTTTTTTTTCATTTTTTACTTGTTATTGAGTCTTTTAAATTTCTACTATTTCATTAGTGATTTCTTTAATCACTTTCCACTTATTTTCTTGAAGTTTTGTTTACCTATTATTTGCTTCTTTAGGTTTTTGTTTTCATAATTGTATGATTTACACTTTGTTTCAAAAATTTATTCTAATCTTGTTCTGCATCCAAATTTTTTACAAATTTTTTCTGTGTGAACCTTAACATGTATACAACATCCAATAAAAAATGAACGTCCTAATGTAAACAACAAAAAAGAATTAAAAATCACAAAAGTCAAGGCGTTTTTATTGTATCAAGCATTTTTCAATGCCCTTATAGCTCTCAGTTTTCATTTTGCTGCATCTAGTTCCATTGTTGATTTAGCCTAAAACTTTTACCATATGTTGTTTCATATGTTACATGTATCAAGTTAAAATTTCAGCTTAAAATTCGTTGTTACCATAAATTTTACACTCCAGTGCTAAACCTCGCTTGCATAATACTCCAAATTCCTTGTGGTTGTATCAAACTTGTTGCATTTATTTCTCTATGAATACAAAACTAAATTGCCTCAAATTTTTTGCATATTATCCCTTATTGAGTGCATAATATACCAGAAAAAAAATTCAGATTCAAAAGCTTTGTTAATAAAATTCATATAAATTTTGGAACCGTTTGTGTCAGTCCCCTCTAGAATTTTTGTTTTGTAATCTTTTCTAGAGCATTTCTTAGGTCCTTTTGCTTGTGCTTTCTTTTCTTGATTGCTTTAATTTTTTATTATCTTTTCTTTACCCTCCATTTTTGTTTGTCACGCATTATTGCCTTTGAGTTTAGCTTTCCGAATTTTAGCTTTTCTTGTTTTGTTCTTTGGATTCCTTAGTTACACAATTTTGGTGAGTTGGTGGTGCTAGAAGTGGTACATCAAGAATTGATTTGCCTCAACAAGTTTTTTGGGTCGTACTTTGATCTTCAAGACTTTCTATCAAGAGGATAAAGAGGACTCAAAGAGAAACAAATTAGGTCTACTTCACTTCAAGAAGCAAATCAAACACTTTTAGAGCTTTCACCAAACACCTCATAATCAAGCCTGTAATTTTCTTTTTAGTATCACATACTTTTGTGTACTTTATTTTTTCTTTTGTACTTGCCTTTTTTTTTTTTTTTAGTTGTATGGGAAAGGGCTCCAACAATAATCTCAATAAAACTTTGTAATAGTTTTCGTGCATTACAGTGATAATGTGTCAGTCACCTCTCATTGTTCATTGCACTATCACAATAAGGCTTGTCTATCATTACATTTCCTTGCTTTTACGTGATACTTTAGGAATTTTTTCCTTTTCTTGTGATTAGATAACCTTTATTTGGTTTTAAGATCATTCACATACATACATATATTTTATTGTTTTTCAAATTGTGTTGAAGTTTTCTTTTGAAAACTTTTGTGAGATATATCTTTTAGGTAAGCTCTAGTTTTGAAAGTTTTGGTACTTAAGAAGTTCTTACATCTCACCTAGCTTTCCTGGAAGTGAACTTGAACATTTCTCACCTTATATTCCTTTACTTATAGCTTAAAAAAAAATCTCTTTTCTTGAAAATATTTTGTTTAAAAAAAAAAAAAACTTTTCAGTATGGATTATTTTTACATAAATGTGGTATTAGATAAAAATACAAAAGATCTAAAAGATATCAAGAATTTATGTCATCAACTTAAAAAAAACAAAACATCATTCATCTCGACCTCTTGTTTCCTCACGTAGAAAAAATTCTTTTTGTTGACCCACTTGTTACTTATCCTACTTCTACTTTCTTTCTCTTTCTTCTCATTCTTCAACCACTTCTTGTTCTTCTCCTATGAACATTTCTTCCTCTAACCCTCCTACTACAATGATTTCCAATCCTGAGAACAAGTATCAAATTCTTAACGTGAAAAATTATTTCATATCAAGTATTGCTTAAACAAAATGTGCTAGTATGTTATATATTTTTATTTTTTTATTTCAAAATATATTTATGGATTATGATATTATTTTACTATTATTACAACTATTTTTTTTTCCTTTGAATGAGTTAAATTAAGAATATAATTAAAAAATTGCATAATCTAAAATTTAAAAATTTACATATTAAAAAATAATTTTTTTGTAAAAAATTCCACACCTAAATGTTAAAAAACAGAGAAGCCTTTTTAGAGTGGATATAATAAGAGAAAGTGCTCACTTTTATTTAATAATAGATGACTATTATATAGCCTTTACATAATAGCTTAAACAATATTATAACTACCCACTAGTAACAGTAACAAAACTGCTCATGACTAATCAAATCCTAAAACTATAAAACTGAATTAAATCCCATAATAATAGGTATTTATTGTTGACTTAATGGTAAAAACCCAACTTCTATAATCTTAACAATTCTTCCCTTAAATTGAATGCTAATATTCAATTTATTTCTTTCTCATAACAAATTCCTAATAGTCCTCTTAGCTTCAAGAAACCAACCAACTTCAACGGTTTAGTCATTACATCAGCCAGCCAACTGTTCCTTTGTGCCACAATGTACCAATTCCACAGAACCTGCCTTTGTGAGCTCTCGAAGGAAATGAAACCGCACATCTATGTGCTTACTGCGACCATGCATAACTGGGTTCTTTGAGAGTTTGATTGCAGAAGTGCTATCACAGTAAATAATAGTTGGATTGGCTTGATTCTGACCCAACTTTTCCAACACTCCTTAACCATAATGCCTGACATGCACATGAAGCTGCAGCAATAAATTCTGCCTCGGTGGAAGATAAACTTACTATTGGTTGTTTTTTTATGACCATGAAAACTACTCTTGAACTTAATAAGAACACATAACCTGAAGTACTTTTCCTCTCATCCAAATCTCTAGCATAATCATTGTCAGTGTAAGCAACAAATTTATCATCTCCTTCCTTCCTATAAAAAATACCCAACCCAGTTGTTCCCTTCAAATATCTCAGGACCCTTTTTGCTGCTTGTAAATGAAGTTTAGTAGGATTCTCCATATACCTACTAATAAGACTTACCACAAACATCATGTCTGGTCGAGTTGCTGTGAGGTACATGAGACTACCCACAACCTGTTTATAGTAAGTCTTGTCCACCTTTAATCC